>Ga0209125_1001024_pt1 | contig 29787 bp, 22 predicted proteins | sample BarGraIncub1131A_FD_184503 | JGI IMG/M metagenome (GOLD analysis project Ga0209125, IMG submission 184503) | Arctic peat soil microbial communities from Barrow, Alaska - Barrow Graham LP Incubations 11-31A (SPAdes) (version 2) | ecosystem: Environmental > Terrestrial > Soil > Wetlands > Peat... | reverse complement strand
GGTTAATTGAAAAAGTAAATTCCAGTATATAGAGGCGCGAAAAAATGCAGGAGAAAATTCCGTAACGGGAGCGATTTCCTGCATTTTTGCAGGTGAGCAAAGAAAGAAAAGATGGTATATTGGAGTCAAAGAATCGAAAGATTCTCATAAAAGAGCGCACAACAGCGCGAGTGGTTTAGATGCTCGAACGACTAAATTCCACTCAGACATATGGATGTTGGGATGCGTTTGCTTGTAGGAAAAATAGCTAGTGGGAATTAGCTATTTTCTTTTTTTATGGTTTTCTATTTCTTTTTAAGTAGTTTGGGCTTCAGAAGAACCTCATCGTGTTCAATACGATGCATATTGAGCTTTTCCAGAACAACAGATCCAAGCAGCAGTGCCGCCAAGTCGAAGGGCGACACTCCATTAAGACTGTCTCTAGCTGTGCTGTTTATGTGATTGAGCATGAGGTTTACGTCTTCCTGCGTCAGCGAATCGAAGGAAGTCCCTTTGGGAAGAATGTATCGGATGAATTCGTGATTTTTTTCAATGGCACCCTTCTGAAACGGGGCATTAGGATCACAGTAGAAGACTTTGGTTCTGTCGCCGGTTTCAAGCGCGGCAGGGTCAAGAAACTCCGAGCCATTGTCTGTGAGTATGGCAGGAAACAATTTGCGGAAACACTCGGCACCCAGTTCATGCTCCCATTGTTCGAAGACAGACAGTACGTGCTGCTGTGTACTCCGATTCAGAAGAAAAGCCAGTTGGAACCGGCTGTTGCGAAAAAGCATCGTCAGCAAAACTTTTCCGCCGATTCTTCCGATAACCGTGTCCATTTCTACAATGGATACATCGGGATTTTCTAGAAGAAAAGTACGAAAATCTTCATATGTCCGTCCCAAACGGATGGTAGGGTTTCGCGCGGATCGGACGGCCTGCTTCCTGCGTTTCTTGTACTTTACAACTCTTGGGAAATCCAACGGCCGGGCAGTCAGGATAGACTTCCGGGAATAGTTGTATAGAGTTCGACTGGTACAGGGAATGGCTGCGTTATGTTTGGCATAGATGTGCGCCAGAGACTGTCCATTCTTCAGCAGGGGTGTGACAAGTCCATCCAGGTCAGCTAACTCAGATTCACAAAGATTGATTCCCTGTCTGGTTGAAGAGAGCGTATCCAGATACTGTGTCTGTGAATGATGAGCACGGTAGTAGTATTTCTGGAGACGGCAATAGACTTTTCGGTCACAGCCATTGCAGACGTAGGGCACTTTGGCAACGTGAATGCAGACGTCTTCGATGTACTTTCCACAAAGCAGGTTACAGTCCTTGGGAATACAGTGGCGACAAAGATGCTCACAATTTTTGATTCCGCAGACATTCTTTGCGCCGCAGTCTTTCCGATGAAGGCAGCGGTTCTTGGTGTTGTTATACATGTTGGGTTGATGAGCCAGACGGTGCTTTCTTATTTCTTTAGAAACAGTTGTTGGATCCTTGGAAAGAAACCTCGCGATTTCTTTGAAAGTAAGACCTTTGGTGAGGGCAGCCTCGATATATTCACGATCTATCTCGCGTAAGTGCTTTTGATTGGCTTTGATTTTGCTTAGCATACAGTCAGCCTCCTTTTTGGTGTCAAGCAATCGCATCTCTGCAAGAGTAACCTCCACCCGGAATTTGACGCAAGACTAAATTCCACTTCCCCCTATACTATGGAATTTACTTTTTCAATTAACCTGTCTATTCCGTACGCATGGTATTGTCTGGTTATCCTCAAGATTCTGTGATACAATGTCGTTTACATTATTGTGATATTTCTGAAAGGGGTTATCCCATGCATGCAGTAGTTTTTCCAGAATTGGCCATTATGGCACCGGAGATTCTTATCCCGCGGGAGGATATAGATCTCGGAAGATGGGCTGTCATTGCTTGTGATCAGTTTACTTCAGAACCGTTGTACTGGACTCAGGTTGAACTTGATACAGCCGGTGTTCCCTCTTGTGCACACATGATTTTGCCGGAAGCATACCTTGAATCAATGTCGGCAGATCAGCTTGACCATAAGATTTCTTCAATTAATGAATCGATTAATCTGTATTTGTCTGATGGAAAGCTTACCGCTCTTCCCGCTGGCTTCATTCTGCTTTCCCGTGCTACGCCACATCATCCGACCCGCAAGGGATTGGTTCTGGCCGTCGACCTTGATCAGTATGACTTCATCCCTGGCAACCGCATGAAGGTCCGGGCAACGGAAGGTACCGTTCTCTCCCGCATTCCTCCCCGCGTGAGAATCAGGCGGGACGCCCGTCTTGAATTGCCGCACATCATGCTTCTGATTAATGACCCGGACCGTATTGTGATTGAGCCGGCGTATGATAATCTGGCATCCTCAGAAACAGCTCCATTATATGATATAGATCTGATGCAGGGAGGCGGACATGTTACCGGCTATTTTACAGAAGCCGGATCTGCTGTTTCCCGGCAAATTACCGATGCTCTTACCATACTCCTTGATAAATCCGCGGACGGCTTCCTCTTTGCGGTTGGTGACGGCAATCATTCACTTGCAGCGGCAAAGGCACATTGGGATTCCATACGGCCGTCAATCACTTCCGACGAGGCAGTTGATCATCCGGCACGATTTGCTCTGGTTGAAGTTGTCAATATCCACGATGACGGTCTTGCTTTTGAGCCGATACACAGAGTTGCATTTGGACTTTGTGCTGAAGATTTTTATGCCGCAGCGGGAACGTTTTTTGCAGGACAGGGTTTCCATTTTCTGAATGAAGAAGAATGGAATGCACAGAAGGAACATTTTCCTGTTTCTGCACATGTTGTACCTGTGATTAGTGACGGCCGCTGCAGTTACCTGCTTCTTACTGAACCGAAACACACACTGGCCGTTGGTTCCCTGCAAAATGTCCTTGATCATCTCATTTCTGTTCGGCCGGATGTCCGACTGGATTATATTCACGGTGAAGATGCGGTCCGTGCGCTCTCCGTATCCGGAAATCTTGGATTCCTCCTTCCTGCTATTTCGAAAAACAGTTTTTTCGAGACTATTACAGCCGAAGGTGTTTTCCCCAGAAAGACATTTTCCATGGGTGAAGCAATCGAGAAACGTTATTACCTTGAAGCCAAGAGCATTATGCCAAAGGAGTAATTATGTCCGATTCACGTCCCTCCATCTGCATAATCGGTGCGGGTATAACCGGCCTTGTCAGTGCCTGGGAGTTATCCCGCAAAGGTTTTGTTGTTCAGGTCGTCGAGCAGCATTCTACAGCCGGCGGCATGCTGTCATCCATGCGGATTGGACACGAGTATATTGAACTGCTTCCCCATCATATCCGTAAAACCGATCGGAATTTGCTGGGTCTGCTTAAGGAACTCGGGCTGCAGGAAGACGTGTCCTGGTTTGATTCTTATTGGTACGGCCGGGTTGGCCGCAAGAAACTTGGCTATCTTAACAACGGTTTTCATTCACTAATCAGTGCCCTGACTCAGGAGATTACGGATAACGACGGATTAATCCATTACGGTTATACGGCAATGGATATTTCACAGACCCCTGAAGCTGACAAATCCGTACAAAATATTTTTCCTTCTTCTTCCCAGGCCTCAGGTGCATTGCCAAGATACCAGATTTCCTGCGTGCTGGCAGATTGTACTACTGTCGTCCTGGAAGCTGATAATGTTCTTTTTACTGCATCCTGCCGCAACTTTGCTCATATTACACATGACTTATCCATGCCGACCGATTACCGGGACACCTTGATGGATGTAACGTACAAAGCAAATTTGTGTCTTCTTCTTCTCATGAAAACGCAGTTCACCGGGTGTTTTTCACGACCGATAGCCTTCAATGCACCGTTTCAAAGAATCATTGAGCATACCAACCTGGTAGGAGAACGCCGTTATGGCGGACACGTTGTGTATCTGTCCGGGTCGCTTGCAACTTCGCATCCGCTTTGGACACAATCCGACGCCGAGGTCTTCAGTGAATTTTTCGAGCATCTTCAACTTTTAAATCCGGCCACTGTCAGGAATGACATATTATCATGGCGTTTGACACGTACCCGTTACGCCGCACCCTCTTCGCAGACCGTTTACAATCTCCTTTCTCCCCTGATGCCCGGACTTTATGTGAGCAGTTTGGTTCTGGTCGAGGGCGGCGCGGAAGACTCTGTGGAATACCGGATGGACGCATGCGTTTCCATGGCAAGACAGGCAGCCCGGATAATTGAGCTGGATCGCCAGGCGGCAGGGCAAAAAAGCACCGGGTATGCGACAATTGACCGTATCTATTGATACTAATTTCGATCAAAATTAGTATATAATCAACACAAAGTACCGATGCACGCAGTTGTGTTCGGTAAATGAGTATTCCCGGAGGATGCCGATGGATAACAAAAGACCTGATTCACAGAAGTCTTCGTTCAATCCCGGTGGTTTTGAAAAGCCGAAAAAATATTTATCTTCCCCTTCGCTTATTACCGAAAAAATAAAACCAATACGGTTTCTCTGGTTTCTTATTCCTGTTGCCCTTGCCTTCTTTTCGTCTTATATACTCAATGATGACCGGCCCCGCTATTTACTTTGGTGGGCAGCACTGCTGGTATTTGGTATCGGCGCTTTTCCAGTCACTGCATGGCTTTTTTCCGCCTTTCGCGGCAAGGGCTATGGCTTTTCGAAAGCCATAGGGATTCTAGCCGTGTCCTTTGTGCTTTGGACTTTTTCTTATCTGCAGATGATCGGTTTCACGCGAATATGGATTGTATTTTTCTTAGCTGTGCTGTTTCTTGTAAGCTGGGGCATCCCAAAGACAAGGAAAGCCGCACTTTCCGCACTTTCCTCCAAGACCGACATCTGGGAAATTACATTTGAAGAATCCCTTTTTGTTCTTGCTCTTCTTGCGTGGTGTTTTATCAAAGGTTTGCGTCCTGAAATCAACGGGGAAGAAAAGTTCATGGACTTTGCTTTTTTGAATTCACTTGTCCGTACGGATACGCTTCCCTGTGTTGACCCCTGGCTGGCTGGAAGCAGCATTAATTATTACTATTACGGTCAATATATTTATGCCCTCATTACAAAGCTCACCGGGATAACAACCGGGATTGCCTATAATCTTTCGATGTGCACGACTTTCGCACTCGCCTTTACCATGTCGTTTTCTCTCGGCTCACTATTTTTCGACGGAGCCACGAAAAAGGGACTTCGTACACCGGCCGCATTCCGTATAATGGCAGGAGTACTGAGCGCTTTCGCAGTGACTCTTTTCGGCAATTCCCACGCTTTCTTTTATGATGAAAACTCAGTCGGCAACTCATTACTCGGTTTATTTGCAAAAATGGGTATTACCGTGGGACGTACTGACGGGTTTTTTTATCCGGATTCTACACGCTTTATCGGTCACAATCCTGATTCACAAATATGGGATGCGGCAAAGGCGACACTGCTCAGAAATGGTGATTATACGATCCACGAATTCCCCTGCTACTCATACCTTCTGGGCGATCTTCACGCGCATGTCGTCGGACTGATGATAGTTATGTTGATTGTTGCCGTAATGTTTTCGCTGTATGTGAATGCACGGCATCCCTCAGGCGAAGAAATGCTTGTCCAGGTCTTCCCGAACAGCGGGAATCCGATCAGGCTGTGGACGCGCATTTTGTATGAGCTCAAAAATCTGCTCAGACCGGAGATTGTGATAGCCGGCATCCTGCTTGGTATCGCAACTATGTGCAATTACTGGGATTTTTTAATCTACTTCATCGTAGGAAGCATGACGCTTTTGATATATAACATCAGGGTATCCCGCCATTTTGTGTCTTTGTCAGGCATGCCATTTTTTCTGGCGGAAACAGCGATGATCCTCATTGGATATCTGAAGTACTCAAAGATGCCTTTCACACATATCGGCGTCCAGATGATTATATTTGTGATCTGTGTGATCGGTACCTCACTTATACCCTGTGCGCTTACCCGAACCGGCCTGGGTATGTCCTTTTTGTTCACTGCAGCAAGTCTTTGCTCGCTGACTTTCAATTCCAAATTTGAAATGATAGCGAATTCGCTTGCCAAAACAGTCGATCAGTCACCGATCTATCAGTTCCTGATCCTTTGGGGCACACACATTCTCTTTGCACTCGTTCTGATAGCAGTCACACTGTTTTCCCGAAAGCATGCACCGGGTGAGCGTAATATCGAGGATGACTATATCCCGGAAAATGCTGTCGCCCGGTACTTTGCCAAAATGAATCCGGCGGATATATTTATGTCGGGCATTGCGGTTGTGTCGTTCCTTCTTCTGGCCGCACCGGAAATTTTCTATGTCCGCGACATATATTCAGGAAGTTATAAACGATCCAACACTATGTTCAAGTTCACTTTCGAGGCCTTTATCCTGCTTTCGCTCGTCCTAGCATATTCATTTTTCCGATTTCTTTGTATCCGTATAAAAAGCAGGCGGCAATTGTATGCCTTTACAGCCGGGGCTTTGGTTCTTGCTCTTTTGATATTCGTACCCATGCACTATCCTTTTGTTGCCATTGCACAGAGAACCGGTCCCATTTCTCTGCATAATTACGCAGGTCTTGACGGAACAGCTGCACTCAAAACAAAGGACAGCCCTCAATTGACTTCAGGGGCAGGAGACCTCGCAGCTTATTCGGCTGCCATCGACTGGCTCAATGCAAATGTAAAAGGCACGCCTGCCATCTGCGAAGCATTTGGGAACAGCTATACGGATAACTGTGTCGTATCAGCGTATACAGGACTGCCAACTATCATCGGCTGGCAGACCCATGAATGGCTGTGGCGTTTCCAGGGGGTCGTAAACAGCGAGGGTGAACTAGTCAGCATCCCGGACAAGGATGTATGGAAGAAGATTCTTACACCGCGGCAAAACGATGTAAGGGCAATCTATACAAGTATAGGGGTAACAGAAGCCCAGACGCTGCTCAGGAAATATGATGTGGCCTATCTGATCGTCGGTGATCTGGAAAGGACCCAGTATGTTGATATCAATGACGCTGTTCTTCAGAATTTAGGAACAAAAGTATTTGAGAGCGGGACATTGTATATTATCAAAATCCGGTAGAAAACCTGGTCTGTCTCACTTTGCATCCTCGGTTTGCGTCCCTGCCGTGTATATCCGAATGGCATCCCGCAGGAACACGGCACAACCGGGAGCGATTTTGTCATAATACGCAGTAAACCGCGCGTCATCTGCATAACTCTGAGCCAGAGCCATATGCGATTCTTTCGAATAAGTGTCCCAATAATTCATTAGCCACTTTTTGTGAAGTTCACAGGCTTGCTGTGCCGGAAGGCTTGCCGGATCCCCTGTTTCGAAAGCTGCCTTAATGGTCTCATTTAATTCGAGACAGAGAGCTTCGAGCCGCCTGTGATCTTCATTTGTCATTTTCTTCAATTTTTGATTCGCCCGGTCGACCGCCTCTTCACCGTATCGGATCCGAGTCTCCTTTCCATATTTTTTTTCATTTTCATCAATCATCTTTTGGGATAATCCCTCGAATTTTTCGCTGTCTGTCATTGTAATTCTCCCTTCCTGTTCATCGATTGTTTTTTCGACGTTGATTATTAATTTATCCAACTGTTCTTTTCTGCTGTGAAGCAAGGCGAGATGTTCACGCAGAATGCGGCTGCGGTCAAAATAATCAGAAGCAAGTGTGCCGCGGATTGTCTCAAGGCTCATTCCCAATTCTCTGAAAAACAATATCAACTGCAGGCGGTCCACTTCTGTCTGTCCGTATATCCGGTAGCCTGACGTCCTGCGCTCCGTCTTAATCAGCCCGAACGATTCGTAATACCGCAGCGTTCTTGTAGTTATCCCGGCAAGGGCTGCCATTTTTTGTATTGTGTATTCCATGCTTTCACCTCCGGACACATGTATTATAATCCTTGACGTTACGTCAAGGTCAATAGAAAAAACAAACCGCAAAGCATTTTCCTTTAATGGATTGCTTTGCGGTTTGTTCATTTGGTATGTTATTACGGGCAGAAAAATTTGCCGGGTGAAAATGAATCTGTAATACTTATTACACTGCTGGTGTAGGAGTTGCCGTTGTAGTCCCAGTGCCTGTAATCATTGAAACCGGCGGGACTAGAAGGACATCACCGGGCTTTGGTACATAGTCTGCCGCCAAGCCGTTATAAGTGATTATCATGCCGATCCGCGGGTCGGTGTTAGAGTCCAATTTGAGTGAATACGAGTAAAAGAACAAATCCCACCAGGTGCGGAAACCGGTCTGATCCGTGAAGTAGAAGGCGGCAACAGGTGCTACTGCAGGTGTTACTGCTGCAGTCACCGCAGGCTCAGAGGAACCGGCTGCCGGTGTGGCCGTCACGGTTCCCGGTGCCGTAGTGGTGGCATTGCTGTCTGCAGGTGTTGCTGACAGGGTAACGGACGGTGCAGTTGTTACCGTAGTTGCTGCCGGTTCTTTTTTGCCGTTCCCGTTAATGAGGGCAACAATCAGAATAATAATACAAAGTACACTTACACCTATCAGTAAGGCTACCCAAAGCTTGTTGCGCTTGTATGCAGCATCCGTATCACCATAGTCAAATCCCTTTTCCTGATCAAACATATCCTGTGAAGGCCGCTGCTGTTGATTCATCTTCGGGCGCGGAGCCTGCTGGGTTGGCGTCTGTACAGCGCGCTGCTCTTTGGCAGTTCCATAGGATTGTACCGTCTGCTGCGGCGGCGTGTACGAATAACTTCTATTCCCCTGGCTTGGCTGCACAGGCAAATCTTTTCTCAAATCACCGTCATCGTCATCAAGTGAATAGGAACCGCGGGCATATACTCCGGCACTGTCATAACCTTTGGGTGTATAGCTGTTAGTAGGATAAGTCGGCGGAGAATAGGTCGGTGCTTCGTACAGGGGCATGTCCGGAATATCGTTTATGTTTGTTGTTGCAGGTGCAGCAGGTTTTTTTGACTCGAATGGTATATAGTATGTTCCGCCGGCAGAAGAGTCTGCCTCAGTGACTGCCTTCGAATATGAATAGCCATTTGGATTTGAACCGTTCTGTGCAGAAGCAGGGACAGAATCGGCTGCAGCATGTGTTGATTGTACAGGCTTTGGAATAACTGCGGGAATATCATCACCAAATACCAGAGGTTCACCCTCTTCTTCTTCTGACGTCTCCGGAACATATTTGGGAGCAGTCTTTCCGTTTTGTCCAAAAGTATCCGGGCGGTAAGGAGCAGTCTCATCCTCAGCTGACTTGAAACTCTCTACATCATCCTCAAATTCAGTTTTTACAAAACCGCCCTCATCCGTAACGGATTCGCTCTCTGTGACCGGTTCGCCAAAAGGTTCAAGTGAATCATCCTTAAAATGAATCGGATCCTTCGGTCCGGTCGGTGTAACCGGCTGCTCCGCAAGAGGCAGGACAAATGGATTGGTGGCATCATTCCCGAAATAAAGCGGTTCGGCTGCAACAGGTGCCGGAATAGTTGCAGCAGCTGCTGCGGCTGCCGGAGCAGCTTTGGCAATAGGAACCTCTATCGCTTCATCGTCAACCTCGTTATAGGATTGCTGACGGTTCTTCTTTCCAAAACCGAAGAGTCCGGCTTTCTCCTGTGCAGATACCGTTTCTACAAAAGAAATCATGAACTGCAGCGGAACGCCTGGCAGCTTCGCAGCGGCCTCAGTCATTACGATGCCCGCGGCATCGCATTGATCTTCTGCATCATAAAGGATGCGCAGAATTTCCTGCTGCCCGAGTGCGTCATACACCTCGCGGTTGCATAGAATAATACAGTCGTCCATCTTTAACTGGGCTATATTGGAGCATAACGCTGTTGCTGTCTTCGTCGCGCAATAGTTGTAGAAATTATCCACTTTTTGTCTTTGCGTATTTACCGGTTCTATCTGGAGATCCGTTGCAGTGAGCGGGAAAAGCGTATCATCACGATACAGGAAAGCAAGTCCCTTACCCATTGTAATCGCAAATGCTTCCGAGTCCTTAACAAGGACACCGGCAAAAAACGGTGTTCTAGTGTTATCTGCCTGAAGCTTCATCCTTCCGGTTACTGCAACCGCAGTGTTAACCAGTTCTCCAATTTCATCATCCAGAGCTTTTCTGCCCGTTTTTATTTCATTGGAAAGCTTGCGAAGGGGAGCCTCGAAAGATTGCTCCGCCGCCGGATCCCTTCCAGGAACTGTCGAGTGGGAAAACACTGTGAAGAAAAAGCCCCTGTCTTCCTTATCGACCGTGATATCAGCCGCTCTGGCTTCCCTTTTGCCGGAAAGTCTGCCGTCAAGATAGAAAGCATCTGTCAAATCCGATGCGGGGTAGTACCTGGCGGTTACGGTAGAAGCAAGACGTGTTAATTTAGCCATAACTAGAGCCTCCAGTCCATTCATTTAACTATTATAATGCCGTTAAGCAGCGGATGTATGTATCACAAAAGAAAAAAGTATTTAATTTATTATACCATAATGAAATTTATGGCAACTGCAAATGTCATCAAATCGTACTATTCTTATCCATTTTGTACATAAATGTCCATGTATTTCTTAACTATCTGGAATGGTGCAGGGCCAATATCAAGATATGCTTTATGAATTTCACTGAGGGAAACCGAATCTCCCAGTTTGTCCTTTGCATTGGCCATGATGTCATCAGTGTTCAGGTGCCCGACACAATACGGCATATAGTAACAAGGGATCTCAATGGCCACATTATAACAGTAATCTGCATAGTCCTGATTAAGACCAAACCCGGAAACATAATTATATACTTTCTCCTTGCTCCAGGCTTCGTAGTTGACACCGATATCTATTCTCGAAGGAAGCAGTATATTTATAATCTGGTTTTCTGCGGCAATATAAGACACCAGCGTCTGATCATATTCTGAATGTGTGAGAATGTATCCGGCCGCATATTCAGCCCACCCCTCAGAATAACCGATAAAGCTCGCAGAACGCTGATAATAGCTGGAAATGTTCTGTGCATGGAATATAGCTTCGTACATATGTCCGGGGTATCCTTCATGCGCAACCGTTTCCAGAATATTCTGATAGCCAGTAAGGGCAGCATTATTGGTCACAATCACATTATCCGTCGGATCATCAATGGGACAGGACAGGTATGCTGCCGGGCTGAAAAATGCTTCGAGGGCAGTCGGAACCTCTTTGAGTGTCACGTTATGACTCATTATCGGAGGAAAATCGGTTGCGATTGCAGACTCGCAATAATCAAGATTCTGCTGAATAGTGCCTTCCGAGAAATTGTAATTGGCGTATGCATCGCTGAAGGCGCTGTCTGTCGGAGCTGCTTTAATGATATCCATCTCGGTGGAAATTGCCTGCTCAATTTGTTTGCTCACTGAGTTCACAGCCGAATCAGAGCTTGTGTCGGACTTCAGGAGCAGGGAATAGTATGCTTTGCCGCCAGGCAGGCTGCATAAGCCGCCCACATTCACGCCGGTTCCCATCAGTCCGGTAAATCCGTCGATCAGAATCTGATATGCAGGGAACACGTGTGTGTCCAGCATAGATTGATTCTGTGCGATGTAATCCGCTTTTTCTGTGTCTGTAAGACCCGCAACTGTATCGAGGCGCTCGGCAAAACTTGAAATCAGAAAATGATTCTCTTTGTCTGCAAGAAAAGAATTGCAGGAATCAATGACTTTCTGTAAATTCACATCCGAAGCACCGAGTCCCGCATCCGCACGTGCAGTCTCAAAAACCATCAGATCCTTGTAATATTTGTCAAGATCAGAAAGTAGCAGGAGGTACTGGTCTATATCCGCTTTGCTTCCAAAAGCATATTCAGAAAGCACGAGGGGAAGTTCTGTCTGAAGTCCGGTAATTGAATTAAAAGGAGAAGAATAGTAATAATACTGCTGGTAATCAATCCCTTCCTGCAAATCATATTCGATAACGTCATACATAACATGATATTGCTCAGGCAGCTTATCATAATCAATTTTGGCAAGTTCATCCTGATACTCCCCGAATTTGGCAATTGTCTCGTCAGACTTTTCTTTTGAGACATCACCGAAAGATACCGACGGTACCGCAAGATTAAGAGCTTCAGGGTCCTTAACGGAGAAATGCAGCGTAAGTGTATCTGATGTGGCGCTGTCCGCGAACATTTTGAAGTCAATATCCTTTAAAGCTTGTACAGCATCTGCTTCGACGGAAGTCTGGGCCTGTGCATCAGAACCGGAGACTTCTGATGTATCTGTACTGTCGGAATTTCCTGCTAAATCCCCGGCTGCCTGCCGGATAATCGGAACCAGAAAACATGATGACGAAAAAGTGGCCGTCATTATCAAGGACAGAATCATAATTGCCAAAAGGATACTGCGTATGGTTCCGTACGATTTGGTTTTCATCAGGTTTTCTACCTCTTTCATTGTATTCATTCGAAAATTGTTGGGAAAAGATTCATTTCTCTTATGATTAAAAATTCCATCAAAATGATATACTATTTTCTATATGAATGAGGAACTTATATATCATACTACATTTTCAGCAGCAATGGATTATTGTCATGCTACAGATATAGTGCATATCCTACAAATCAAAGGCATTTCATTACAAATGTGTGGCAAACGGATGGGAAAGAGGTCTGGAATGAGATCAATGTTTGTCCTCTTCCGATGGGAATGCCGGCGAATCTTGTCGAACTGGCGCCAGACTATGGCGATTTTTCTGGTTCCCTCCCTTGTTCTTCTTCTGGCTTTGTATCTTTTTCCCGTTTTGGTTGATTATATTTCCACCGGAAATGTCGGAAAAGCGCCGATCGTGCTTGTTTCACCGGATGAATATATGCTCTCTTTCATTAAAACAGACTCCTTAGCTTCAACATATTCATACAAAATCTGGTCCCCGGATACATATTCAAAAGCGATTTCGGACGGAAGAGCCGCCGGGATCACAGAAGACGGAGGCATAATAGTTGTTTTTGAATCGGCAGGTGAAGCACTGCCCGGCAAACCCAGGATCTCTTTTCAAGACGCAATCGGAACCTATTTCCAGAAGCTATCCGAAGGCGCAGATAATAATCAGACAACGGCCATCGTTTCCATATACTCGAACTCCCGGATAATTATGTCACAGACAACCGCCTATCAGTTTCAGGAAAATGTTCTTCCACGGTACAAGGACTATCTTGTCAAAACGGCTGGAAGTTCATTCTATTCCGAAGGCGGCGGTGCTCCATTTTCTGTTGATATCTTCAATCCATATACCAAATTGATGGAATACAGGAGTCTGGCAAATCCGATGGGTGCACGTGTCATTCCGGGAATACTGATCCTGCTTCTCTATTACTGCGTATATTCGCTGTCCGGTGATATTTTTGCTTCCGACAGGGAGCGCGGTTTTTTAGCCAAGCTGACTTTGACTCCGCTGAGTACACGGGGACTCCTGTGGGGTAAAGCACTTGCGGTAATAGGTGTATCCTCGCTGACGTCTATGATTACACTTCTTGTGCTGCTCCTTTCCTCATGGACAAACAGGAGTAATAATCCGCTTTCTCTCATTCCTTTCGGACTCCTGCTGACGCCAGTTCAGTTGATCCTTGTCATGGGGTCAGTCATATGTGCCGCAATTGTGATGACAATGCTTTGTTTCAAGATCATTGTTGATCTGCGGAATATGCAGGATATCATAATGAATCTCCAGCTCCCGCTCCTTCTCTTCCTTGTGGATTTTTTCCTGCAGCTCTTCCGGATGTCGACTCCCGTTTGGGTTGAATATGCCATTCCGCTGCATAACAATCTGCTGCTGATCCGTGATATTATGGCCGGAACGGCTTACCTGCCCTTTTATGCGGCTATCACTATTTTGAATTTAATAATCGCCTTTTTTCTGTATAGAAATATAAAACACACATTCGAACAGGAATCCGGCAGTCGAAAAACCCGGCTGGAATACAGAAGGAGGATACTATGATTCAGGCTGTACATGTAACAAAAAAGTATCCGACATCCGTTAATGTAGTGGATGACGTAAGCTTCACAGTACAGGAGGGCCGGATATTCGGACTCCTCGGGCCGAACGGAGCCGGAAAAACAACGCTCATGCAGATGATTTCGACGTTGCTGCTGCCTACCAGCGGTGACATTTTAATTTACGGGATGAATACAAAGGATCAGGCACGCGAGATTCGCCGTAAGATCGGTTTTCTTACATCGGAAGTGAAGCTGGATCCTTATTCAACGCCCGACAAGCTTTTTCATTTTTTCGGCGAGCTGTATCAGCTGGATCGCGACGTGATCGAGCAGAAAAAGGAAGAAAGTTTTAGACGATTTGATATCGGCCCGTTCGCCAGGAAAAAAATCATCGAACTTTCTACGGGCATGCGGCAAAAAATATCGATTGCCATCAGCCTGATCCACAATCCACCGGTCGTCATTTTTGATGAACCTACAAACGGGCTGGATATCCTTACCGCGCATCAGGTTACCGACTACCTGCGCGAGCTCAGGAACAGCGGACATATTGTACTCCTGTCAACACATATTTTCTCGGTCGCCCAGGATCTCTGCGACGAGCTGGCCGTGATGGTCGACGGCCGCATTGCCGCCCAGGGTTCGGTCGCTTCAATTCTTGAAGTTACGGGCGCTGCTACATTTGAAGAAGCTTTTTTCCGGCTCTATACGCAGAATCACAAGGAGTAGGGGGACTGCATGATAAGAGTAGTGCTGGCTATCGCCAGGAGAAGTTTTGCCAAAGGAACCCGCCTTAAGACGCAGATGTCAAAGGCAGCGCTTTGGGTAAGCCTGCTCTTTGTATTGTTTTTTCTTTTATATCTTATGAGCTATGTACTCATTCCAAACACTTCAGCTTCATCTGAATCCACAGGGAAAACTCTCCTTGTGAATTCCCCGCATTCCTTTGAAGTCTTCCTGGAAAAAAAATTTGCCGCTGTCCCTGACGTTGTGGTTTCCGCGTTTATTCGCGAAAAAAGCGGGGCATATTATGATTTCCTGACATATCAGGACAGCCTGTCCAAAGATCAGGCAGAACTGGTTATTGTTTTTCCGGAAGATTTCGACCGGATGACAGCCGCTTTGTCGGGAGAAATCCGTCCTCAGATCCTCACCTACTATGATCCTTCCGACCCCAATTCAAAATCAGCTCATGACTGGTTTATTAAAAATATCCTTTCCGGTTACGGCGATGCAATCCAGGCGGAATATGGCCGGATTTCAACAAGCGCACCTGCTTTTGGTGTCCTGCAGCAGGACTTTTCCGGCACACAGGCGGATGAAGGCATATTGGGATCTAAAAGCATTATTACGCGCATGATTCTTCCGCTTGTTTTATTTATTGCTGTTATGTATGCCTGTATGGAAGCCGGCACGGTATCGATAGCCGGAGAAAAAGAGCGTGGCACTTTTGCTGCAATACTTCTGACGCCGGCCAGGCGCAGCGAAATTGTTTTGGGAAACGCACTCGGAATTCTGCTGCATGCAATGATTCCCGCGACGATCATGAGTCTTCTTCTTACTGCCGTTTTCGGATTTTTCTCAGTCGGAACAATCCTGTATCTACTTATTCTATGTTTATCCCTTTCGCTTCTCCTGACAGCACTTGTTCTTATCGTCTCCATTTTGAATCGAAGCATACTGGCTGCTCAGGCAAGTTTCCTTCCCATTTTTTTCATTCTTCTGATTATCTGCATAACCGCTATGCAGAAGCAGAGTACTCCGGTTCTGTTTTCATATCTGATTCCATTCTATGGACATTATTACGGAATCACAGCAGTTCTGAACGGCACCTATTCCATCAGCCTTCTTCTTATGCTGTGCGGAATTTGTACGGTTCTGACCGTTCTGCTTCTTCTTGCTGCGAACAAGCTGCTTCACAATGAACGATTTACAACGTCAGCAGATGATAATCAGGATGTGCAAAAAGAGATCCGCCGCAGGAATAAGGATCGGATTATGCTGCAGAAAGAGACGGATTCACCGCAAAATACTGTATACAATTATCACGCAAAAAGATCCCGTCCTGCAGTGAGCCTGCTTACCTATCATTTATTTCTCCCTCTCTGCCTGTTGTCGCTTTTTCAGACTGCCGCACTGATTATTCCACTCCTGTCATATATCCGGTCGGATGAATCAACTTCATTTTTTTCAGAACTCTCCCATTCCGGCGGGGGCCCAACGCTTCTGATCGGTATGGTATTAAGGCTTCTGGCAAAATTCATGCAGACGAAATCCTTTGTACTTGCAATGGGCGTCGGTTATATCCTTGTGATTGCTGTATATTTTCTGATTATCCGTGTCCTCGAAAAGCAGCCGATGTCAACAGCCGGCCTTTCCCTAAGCGGTCCCGGTGCGCCGGGAAGAGCTCTTTTCTCCTATATAAGAGGTCTTGCCCTCGGCTTTGCAATGATGCTCGGTGTATTTTTGCTGCTCCTTCTGACCGGACAGATCCATGTAACCGGATTCGGTCTTGATTCTTCTGCGGCCGGCCTTTTCCTGATCTACATTCTCATGTGGGTTCCGCAGGGTGCATCCGAAGAGCTGATGTTCAGGGGCTACATGCTGCCGCGATTAAGTGCACGGTTCGGACGGGCCGCCGCCGTGCTTCTTACATCCCTGTCTTTCAGTGTCCTTCATATAGGCAACGCAGGTTTTTCTGTTATTCCGTTTGTCAATTTAATTCTGATAGCGGTCTTTTTCGCACTTCTATCCCTTTATACACAGCAAATCTGGACAGTATGCGCGGCACACTCGATCTGGAATTTTGCACAGGGAAATTTATTCGGACTCGAAGTCAGCGGAACGCAAAGTGCAGCAAGACTGATTCAAACGAGTTATTCCGCCGATAGTTATCCTCTTCTGACCGGCGGGGATTTCGGCCCCGAAGGAGGCCTGATTGCCACAGGCGTAATCGTACTTTGCCTGTTGATTTTGGTTTTCATCCGTCATAAACTGGATAAGGCAACTTTTGCTTAACTCAAAGGAGAATATTCATGTCTATACAGATCCCTGATGTAAAGGTCAATTATCCGATTATCGATATACATTCTCATGTTTTTCCCCCGCAAATTCTGGATCGGGCGGTTGAATCCATCAGCCGGTTTTACAACCTGAGCATGCATATGGATGGATCACTCCTGACACTGATGACAGAAAATGAAAAAGCAGGCATTGCCTGCTCTGTGGTATTCACAACGGCAACGACCGTAAGACAGGTCGCTTCCATTCATTCATTTATTCAAAAAATGCAGAATGACTCGAAAGGCCGTCTCATCGGATTCGGCACCCTGCATCCTGCCATGTCCGTCAAAGAAATCGAGGCCGAAGTAGAGAACATTCTGGCTTTAGGGCTTCACGGCATCAAACTGCATCCGGATTTCCAGAAAATAGCTGCCGATTCGAAGGCCGTTTTTACTATGGCACGTGCTGCTTCGGGCAAGCTGCCGATCCTGATCCACGCAGGCGATTACCGGCATTCTTTCTCGCATCCTGAACAGATTAGAAAACTGGCAGTTTCCTTTCCTGATCTGACCATTATTGCTGCCCATTTCGGCGGCTGGAGCGAGTGGCATAAGTCGCCGGACGCACTGGCAGGGCTTCCTAATGTATATATCGACACATCCAGTACACTGGATTTTCTCTCGCCTGAAAAAGCCACGGAACTGGTGTATCAATTTGGTACGGATCACGTCCTCTTCGGTACCGATTATCCGATGTGGGGTGCTTCCGAGGAACTGTCACGCTTTGCAAAACTCACACTGACCAGTGAGGAGAGAAGACAGATCCTTTATACCAATGCTGCTGCACTTCTTTCACTTTCTTCCTTTTCGAGCGCGATATAATCAATTTTCCCTACAAGCGTATGCGGAAGCTGATCCCTGAATTCAATCATAACGGGACGTGCATATGGAATCAGCCGGTCTGCACATGCGGTAAGTATATCTTTCTTAATTTTTGTCAGATGTTCTTCCGAACGCAGTCCGGATGCAACAACAATTGCCTTGACGACATGAATCCGGTAAGGATCCGGCACCGCAATCGCACATGCGGATTCGACTCCGGGAACACTTGTAATAACCGCTTCAATCTGGGAAGGAAAAACGGGAATCCCCGAAACCTTAATAATTCTTTTGAGGCGCTGCGTGAAGTGAAAGAATCCATCTTCATCCATATATCCGTAGTCACCGGTATGGACCCACAAACGCCCGTCATCATGCAGGTGAATTGCTTCGGCCGTGCCTTCGGGATCGCCTAAATAGCCGAGCATAACGGTGGGCCCTGTGACGCAGATCTCCCCGTGTTCTCCGTAAGCAATTTCATTGTGTGTATTTGGCTCCACAATTTTCATATTCATATCCGGCAGCGGAAGTCCGATGGATTCTCTTCTGCATTTATTTTCCGGATTCACACAGCAGACAGTAACTGTCTCGGTAAGGCCATATCCTTCGCGCAGGGAAAGTTTCGAGCCGCGATCATGGATAAATGATTCAAAACGATCCTTAAGATCCGGAGAAAGCGAATCACCGCCGCAGAAGCAGCAGCGAAGAAAGGAAAGGTCCGCCTTATTCAGAAGAGTACTCTTAAGAATGCCTTCATACAAAGTCGGAACCGCTGCAATAAACGTGGGTCGTTCTTTCATGATTACCTTCGCCAGGGAATCCGGCTCAAACTGCGGCACAAGAATAGATGTGATCGCATTGCATATCATCGTATGCATGCCCATACACAGTCCGAAGCCGTGGAAAAGAGGCAATATCGTAACCATTGAGACTTGCGGAGCCGCACCGGTCTCAAAGGGATCCGGAATATTGACAATCTGCGGCCCCTGCACGGCAAGGACATTCAAATTCTGGGAGGAAAGAACAATCGTCTTTGGCGTTCCCGTCGTACCGCCGCTGTGAAGGTACACGGCCGGGGCTCCGGGTTCGAGCGGTCTGACGTAATGAAAGGAAGATGCAAGGCTCTCGGACGCATAACGGGCGGAAAGACCGACCTTCTGCAGATCGCGCCATGACATAAATTTTTTATCTTTGGGAATTTTCGGAATCTTCCTTCCCTTGGTTATGTAGAAGCCTAACGTTTTAGCCGCAGATAGGTAGTCACCGATCGCAGCTGAAAAAACACGCTTAACGGCTATCCCTGAAAGCATTTTCAGATGCTTTGGCAGAAAAGCATCAAGTATGATCAAATATTCACTTTGAGTGGAAGTCATGAAGTCCTTTAGTTCGAGCGGCGGGGTCTTCGGGTGCACCATATTGGCTATTACACCGATCTTATTGACTGCATAAAAGAACACGACAGCCTGAGGTATATTGGGAAGGCTGATGGTTGCAACATCTCCCCTTCTGAGCCCAAGATCAGTCAGTGCGAGGGCAACCGTATCAACCTGAAAAAGAAGAGATCGGAAAGATATCCTCTGTCCCTCAAATGATATCGCAGGCGTACGCGGAAAATTATCTTCTGTTCTGACAAGCATTTCATACATTGTCCTGTCCGGATATGTCATTGATTCCTTCATATCGGGGTCATAATGCAAAATCCAAGGTTTTTTCATGCTTTATACTCTCCTTGTCACGGGATTTCAACTCTGACTATCTTATTTTATTCTATTCCTGCCGATATGTGTACTAACGATTTTCATAAAAATGCAAAATGTTTTTCAGATACATTGTCTGATACAGATGATATAATTATGTTAAATTCCGTTATTCTCTTTTTTCTTTGACAGAATTCAACTTGTAGAATGGAGAGTGGAACCATGGCAAAAAGTAGATCTGTTTATGTATGTAATGCCTGTGGATATGAGACCGCGGGGTGGATGGGTAAGTGTCCTTCGTGCCAGACCTGGAATTCCCTTATTGAAGAACGAATATCTGCAGAGCCGCAGTCAAATGCAAAGCCATCTATGCACCAGAGCTGGATTACCAGTAATGAAGTTGTTCCTCTTTCCGATGTGTCTACAGATGAGAATCCGCGGTATTCTTCAGGAATGAAGGAGCTTGACCGTATCCTCGGCGGCGGTTTTGTCACCGGTTCGCTGGTACTGATCGGCGGTGATCCGGGCATCGGAAAATCTACGCTTCTTCTTCAGGTCAGCCATCTGGCCAAAACAAAGGGAACTGTATTATACGTCTCAGGTGAGGAATCCAAAACGCAGATCCGGCTTCGCGCCACGAGACTCGGAATAGAGACTGATCATATTACCATCTGCACACAGACGTCTTTTGAAGAGGTTTCCGAGTCAATTTCCACATTGAAGCCTTCCCTTTGCATAATTGATTCAATACAGACTCTCTTTTCAGAAGAGCTCTCTTCTGTCCCCGGCAGCGTAAGTCAGGTCCGTGAAGTAACCGCGGGATTATTGAGACTCGCCAAAGACCTTCTGATTACAATCGTACTTGTCGGGCATGTAACCAAAGACGGGGCTCTTGCCGGTCCCCGCGTACTTGAGCATATGGTTGATACGGTGATCTATTTTGAAGGAGAGAACAGCAGTCCGTTCCGGATGCTCCGGGCCGTCAAGAACCGTTTTGGTGCGACGGGCGAACTTGCCTTCTTTGAAATGACCGATGTCGGACTCACCGAGGTCGAAAACGCATCCTCCCTTCTGCTGTCAGGAAGACCTATACAGGTTCCGGGTTCCGTTGTGACTGCGTGTATGGAGGGCACCCGGCCTATTCTGGTAGAAATCCAGGCACTGATGAATCCTTCCAATTATGCTGTTCCGCAGCGCATGGCGCAGGGCCTTGACCGCGGACGAATCGGCATGCTTCTTGCCGTACTCGAGAAGAAATTTTCTGCAGGCGTTAATAATATGGATGCCTATATCAACGTTGTCGGCGGACTCAAAATTTCTGAGACCTCCTGTGACCTTGCCATTTTGTCAGCCGTCTATTCGGCACTCAAGGACCGTCCTGTCCGCCCGAACACTATTGTTATGGGTGAAGTAGGGTTAACCGGGGAAATACGTCCGATCGGAGATATTGAACGGCGTCTTACCGAGGCAGCGCGTCTTGGTTTCTCCTCATGCATCCTGCCAGGCAGCAACAAAGCAGGCCTTGACCGTATCCAAAAACAAAGAAGTACCCGCACATCCGGTGTACTTAATACCAAATTGAAAAGTACATATGACAGCGGACCGGATAATGCACAAACCGGTGCAGAAGAGAATTCGACCGCTTTTCCGGAACTCATTTTTGCAGATACACTTGCAGATGCGATGGATGTGCTTTTTGCAGATAATCACAATACGGCCTCCAAAAGGGGTGACAAATGACGGATTCCTCTGAGGAAAGAATACCCGTCAGCCTCTACGTCATTATTCCTGCGGCAGGCCTGAGCCAGCGCATGGGAGGCACATCAGGCAAGCAGTTTATCCCCATCGGGGGTATTCCCGTACTCGCACGCACGCTCCTGGCTTTTGAGAATTATTGTTCGGAGCAGCAAAAAGCCGGCCCGTTTTTCATGCACGGAATACTTGTCACGGCGCCTCAATCCATCCATGAAGCAAGAAAGATCTGCGACGATTTCAAAATAATATTCGTTGATAAAATAATTGCCGGAGGATCCACAAGGCAGGAATCTGTGTGGAATGGAATCTGCGCCTTACAGACACTTCCCAATCCGCCTGAATCTGCTGATATCACTTTTGTCCATGACGGAGCACGCTGCTTTGTAGATTCCGGCACACTTCAGCGCTGTTATGACGGCGCAAAGAAACACGGCGTATGCACGGCAGCGATCCCTGTAAAGGACACAATAAAGCAGGCGGATCCGGCTGACAGCTGCAAAGTAATTACTACCCCGGACCGGACGACTTTGTATGCGATACAGACTCCGCAGGCCTTTTTGCATGCACTCTTAGTTAAGTCTTACACAGAAGGACAAATTAAAAAACGGGTTGCGACCGACGATACCTCCCTTGCGGAAATGGCCGGACTTCCCGTTTATCTAGTTGAAGGTGCCTATACCAACATTAAAATTACAACACCTGAAGATCTTCTGTGGGCGGAACTTCTGAAAAATCACCAAAAACCCGTCTTACCGTGACGCTGCAGAACACCATAATCCCTTCACCTTTTCCAAAAGCACTTAAGCCTTCACCCGAAGTGGCCGTTATCCCGACCGCACCTGGCGAAATCTGAAGCAGAGAAGCAATACTCAATCGAATATTCTCAATATGTTCGGCAAGCCTGGGTGTTTTACATTCAATTGAAAATGACACATGGGTAATTTCCCCGTCAGCCAGCGAACCCAGTGCAAGCTCGAGATATTTTCTGCTGTCCTTAACCCCGTTTTCAAGGCAAAGCTTATCTGCGGTTTCTCCAAGGATATTAATGCAGGTAATACCGGAAACCGCATTGGTAAGTGCGTGCAGAAGCACATCACCGTCACTGTTTGCCTGAAGCGGGCGTCCTCCGGGAATAATATATCCACCTAGAACAAGCTGATGATTATCCTTGGGATCCAAAGGTTTTCCGTTCCCGTCCGTTTGTACAAACCGATGACTGTCCTGACCAATTGCATGCATAAAATCATACATAATCATAGCAGGTCTCCTTTGCATCCATTCTGACCGGTCAATTCAGGAAATACCGGTATTAGCTGTAATCCATTTTTCCAGATCACTTGCAGTCCATGTTTTTCCGTTATAACTGGAAAAAGAAGCGGTCCACGAGCCCTTGTCCAAAAGGACAAAGTCCGGCAAAGCTTCAATTTCAAAATGCGCCGCCAGATCTGTCTGTGCCTGAGCATCAACAGATACGAATAAAATCCGGCCGTGATACGTCTCTGCGAGCTGTTCAACACTTGCTGTAATACCGCTTGTATCCGAATCCAGTCCGGCGTAGAAGTAAAGGCACACAGGCACGGAAGAATACGCAATCAGCTTGTCGTAATCCGTAACCCTGCGGTATTGAATCCCCTCGCCCTCACCGTCCATATCTTCATATACCATTGCAGAGATGGAAGAATCATAAGAATATTCCCCCAGATATGCAGACGAGTTCACGTCAGCGCTGTTCTTTGTGCTGCAGGCGCTCAAAAGAATCATACCGGCAAGCATAATGGCAGCAAGAAATCCTATGTTTCCAGATGTGACCCGAATTTTCCGAGGCAGCATGCTGCTCTTCTCCTTCATCGATATAAACGCCTGCATTACTTGTTTTCAATGAGTTCAGCGATAAATTTGACCGTATTATCCAGCATGTCCGTAGAAATCTTCTCGATATCACCGGAATCAACCAGTGAAGTGACATATGGGTCGACAGGCACTTTGTCAAAAACCGGGACATTCAGTTCGGCAGCTGCCTTATCGACGCCTCCCTCCCCGAAGATCAGTTGTTTCTCCCCGCAGTGCGAGCAGGTGATGTAGCTCATGTTCTCGACGAATCCCAGGACGCGAACCTTCATCATAAGGGCCATGTTTCTGGCCTTGTTGACAATCATTGACACCAGATCCTGCGGTGTTGATACCAGAATAATTCCATCCAGAGGAATGGACTGAAAAATCGTAAGGGGAACGTCACCCGTGCCGGGAGGCATGTCAATCAGAAGAACATCCAGTTCTTTCCAGATCACATCTGTCCAGAACTGCTTAACAACACCTGCGATAACAGGTCCGCGCCAGAGAACCGGCGCTTCTTCATCTTCCATGAGAAGGTTAACGGACACAATCTGAATACCGCCGTGCGAAACAGCAGGCATGATCCCTTCCTGGCTTCCTTTAAGCTTGCCCCTAAGTCCAAAGGCCTTCGGAATCGAAGGCCCTGTAACATCAGCGTCCAAAATTCCCACTTTATATCCTTCGCGGGCAAGCTTAGCGGCTATCACTGAAGTAACAAGAGATTTGCCCACTCCGCCCTTGCCGCTGCAGATTCCAATTACCTTCTTAATGCTTGATTCGCTGTGAAGCTTCTCATGTAAAGAAGCCAGTTCCTGATCCTTATCACTCGGGCAGCTTCCCGATGCAGCGGACCCGCATGAATCTTTGCTTTTGCAGCTGTCACATGAAGACATAATATTCCTCCCGTTGTCATATCCTATTGTTGCAGATGTCACCATCAGAAATTTTATTTTACCATGAAATGAGAAAGCGTGCGAAATGTATACCGACTGCCCGAACAGCCGCCGTCAGGTCTGCTTGTTTTTTTGAGACCGCATAATCCAATAACCGGAGTCCTTTTCGACAATTTCACAATTTCCGAAAAGCTCTTCCAGATGTGTCAGACTCGATGGCGCTCCCTGCTGCTTACGCAGTACAACGTAAAGGAATCCGCCAGGACATAAGTGCTCAAAGGCACCGTCATAAAAGGCGAAAACCGTTTGCTTTCCGGCACGGACCGGCGGATTCGTCATCACAACATCGAATGAACCTTCCAGATTCTCCCACCCGTCTGAAGAAACTATCGACACAAACGGACTATGATTGGATTTTGCATTTTCCTGCGAAAGTGCAACAGCACGCTCGTTAATGTCCGCCATCACGACATCCATCGCAGGGAAAACACGCTTCATTGTAATTCCGATCACGCCGTAACCGCATCCAAGATCCAGAAGCCGTCCCTTTTTGATGCAGCGTGTATGCAGATCCAAAATAGCCGTATCCAGCAGCAGCTTCGTGCCGAAATCAATTTGTTTTTTGGAAAATACATCGGAATCCGATGAGAAAAAAAAGTCGATCCCATGGAATCGTGCTTCCAGTGCGTTAGGGTCTGATGGAGTTGTCGGATTTTTGTCAAAATAATGTGCCATACTACCTCAATTCTTATGCCAGATCCGTTCAATATTGGTTTTTCTAAGAACAAGCAGGAAAGGAAACCCTAATGCATACACTACAACGGCTTCACTCAAGCCAACGTAAAGTATATTAAGTGCAATAAGTGCTGCGGTAACCGGGCCATCTGTCAAAAGGTAAGAAAGATAGATACCGACTATAACCGCATTCACAAGCACCGGCGGCACAAGCGCCAAAATATCACGCGGACGTTCTGAAATCCGGATTGCCTTCAGGGTGATCCATCGTGTCAGAACCGCTGCTATCAGAGTCGCGAGTGATCCGAAAACGATGTCAATTACGCCCAGGTTCATCGGGTTCAGGAGATTGGCAAGAAAACATCCGAGTGTAAGTCCTGGAATCGCAGCCGGAGTAAGAATCGGCAGCACCACCATTATTTCAGCAAGCCGAAATTGAATCGGGCCAAAAGCGAACTGCGCAAAAGGCAGGGTCAGTACAACATAAAGCGCCGCAATAACGGCAGAAGTGGCCAGATAGAGAGTGCCTGCAATAGAAGAGGTCTTTCCCTTTGTCATCAATATTATCCTCCAGAAATTAGTTGTCGAAGCGTCGTCGACCGGAGCAAATTGTGCTAAGGCTTGGCGTCCCACATTGATAGTTCGTCAAAAGGAATCCGTCAGCCCCTTATAGACTATAAAGAAAACCGGCTCAAATTGCAAGGAAAACCGATTGGCCAATCAAGTTGTTTTCTGTCCGTAATAAGCTCCGGGGCCGTGTTTCCTAAGAAAATGCTTGTCAAGAAGTTCACTTTGCATGGGGGCACGCGGTGCATTCTCGGCAATCTTCTCCGTATGCCAGGCCATCATTGCGAGTTCCTCAAGAACGACTGCGTTGTGGACTGCATCAGCAGCATCTTTTCCCCATGTAAAAGGGCCGTGGGACATAACCAGTACAGCCGGAACCTGGGCCGGATCAATGCCCTGCGATACAAAAGTCTCAATGATGACATTCCCCGTCTCAAGCTCGTACTCCCCGTGTATCTCATCTGGAGTCATGCGTCTCGTACAGGGAATTTCCCCGTAAAAATAATCACCATGCGTGGTTCCATAAGCTGGAACTCCCCTGCCCGCCTGTGCCCAGATTGTTGCCCATCTGGAATGTGTATGTACCACACCCTGGATGGAGGGAAAAGCCTGGTAAAGCGCCAGATGCGTCGGCGTGTCCGAGGAAGGGCTGAGCGCCCCCTCAATCTTTGTCCCCGTCATGTCGACGACAACCATATCAGAAGGTTTGAGTTCTTCGTAAGGAACTCCGGAAGGCTTAATTACAAAAAGTCCCTTTTCCCTGTCAATCCCGGATACATTTCCCCATGTGAATACGATCAGGCCGTAAGACTGCAGCGCCATATTTGCATCATAGACAGATTTTTTTAATTCTTCAAGCATCGTTCCACCTCATCAATAATAGTGTGACCCCGGCCTGCAAACGATACATGCCGTGGTCCCTTACATCAAACAGCAATTAGTTCAGTTTCCAGGCAATATCGTTCCAACAAAGTTCCTGCCGCAGGGCCGGAATGGTTGTCTTCTCACTAATGTGGACAAATTCGATATTCATTATCTCAGCCCAGTCTCTCATGTGGTCTGCCGTAAGCGCGTAGCTCATAACATTATGATGCGCTCCTCCTGAAAGGATCCATGCCTCCGTGCCGGTTGAAATATCCGGCATCGGCTTCCACATTACGCGGGCTACCGGCAGCTTAGGCATCGCGTGCAGGGGTTCAACTGCCTTTACATCATTCACTATCAGGCGAAGCCTTCCGCCCATGTCAATAAGGGAGGCAATAATAGCATCTCCGCCTGCACCATCATATACAATACGTGCAGGATCATTTTTGCCGCCGATTCCAAGAGCATGCACTTCAATGCGCGGCTTCCCGGATGCAAGGGAAGGACATACTTCCAGCATGTGGGCTCCAAGGACATATTCGTTGCCGGGTTCAAAGTGATACGTGTAGTCTTCCATGAAAGATGTTCCGCCGGATAGACCCAATGCCATTTGCTTCATTACCCTGACAAGTGCTGCCGTCTTCCAGTCACCCTCTCCTCCGAATCCGAACCCGTCCGCCATCATATTCTGAATAGCCAGGCCGGGAAGTTGCTCCATGCCGTGAAGATCCTGGAAAGTGTCCGACATGGCACCAAACCCGCCGTCTGCAAACATTTTGCGCAGGGCAGCTTCGGTCTTAGCCTGAAAGCGGACTGCATCCATATTGTCTGTGGCCATCGTATAACGCTCGGCATACTGCGCGACCTGTGCGTCAATCTGTTCGGCGGTAATTTTATCCATAACGTCTGTCAGATCACTGATTCCCCAGCCGTTTACCTGCCAGCCCAACTTGATCTGCACTTCCACTTTATCGCCTTCTGTGACAGCGACTTCACGCATATTATCGCCGATTCTCATAACCTTGAGTTTCCTGCTTTCCGCAGCTCCGATCGCCGAGCGCATCCAGGCGGCAATACGCCCCCGGATCTCTTCGCTGTTCCAATGTCCTGATATTACTTTGCGGGGCAGACGCATGCGTGCCGTGATAAAGCCATGTTCTTTATCTCCGTGTGCCGATTGGTTCATATTCATGAAATCCATGTCAATGGAATCCCATGGGATGTCACGGTTATATTGCGTATCAAACTGAAGAAGAGGCTTGGAAAGAGCTGCGAACCCGGCAATCCACATTTTAGAGGGAGAGAACGTATGCATCCAAGTAATAATACCTGCGCAATTGCGATCCATTCCTGCAGCTTCGAGCGTCGCTGTAATCTCAGATGTTTGTGTAACAACCGGCTTATATATTACCGTACACGGGACGTTCGGATCAGCATTTAATGCAGCAACAATTTCTTGGGCGTGCCCAACCATCTCCTGAAAAATATCACCGTAAAGCTTCTGGGCTCCTGTAACAAACCAAAACTCATACTTTTTTAAATCGGACATATAATCAGCCTCCCTTTTTTTATGTTTCTCAATTATTTACCACATCGCCTGTTGAATCCTTAACAACAATTTCCACATCCATTACCAGTGATTTTCCCCGGCTTCCGGAGTCTATCATATCAAGAAGCCGCCTTGCCGCTTCTTTGCCCAACATCTCTCCGGGATGGGTAACTGTGGTAATGCGAACGGGAGACAACTCTGATATCGACGAATTATCGAATCCCATGATGGATTTATCCAGCGGAACACGAATCCCATTATTCATCATAGCCTGAATCAGCCGGATGGCTACCTGATCGTTATAGCAGACTACTGCCGTACATTTCTGCAGTCGACGTAAAAGCCTGGGCTCTTCACTTTTCGAAAATAGATGGTCGAGATCAGGTGTTGTATACCAGATAATCTCATCATCATCCATCGGTAGGTTGTGCCTTACAGATTCTTCTGAAAACCCCGCATACCGCTCATGCCCCTGCCGGTCGTCCGCCTTGAAAACACCGCCGATGCGTCTGTGTCCCAGACTGTACAAATAATCTACGGCAAGCCGTCCTCCAACTTTGTCATTTGTAACAACATAAACGGGGTCGAGGACTTCGTAATACCCGTTAATAAAGACATACGGAATTCCTTTTGCCGTTAATTCCCTGTACAGCGGTATATTCGGATTGGGAAGTGCTGAACGGTTGCCCTCCACAATAATCCCGTCAACGCCCTTATTCATAAGAGACATCAGAAGCTGATGTTCTGTTTCTACTCTGTTTCGAGTAACACCAAGGGTCATGCTGTATCCGTTCGCAGTCAAAATATTTTCGATTCCATTGGTTATGCCCGGAAAAATATAGTCCGTAATGTTTGTTGCAATATATCCGATTGTCATTGCCTTGGTGATTTCAGACACATAAGTACCACTGCCGCGTCGGCTTATAAGCGACCCCTTCTTCTCAAGATGCATTATGGATTGCCGAACCGTCTGTCTGCTGATACTAAATTGCTCAGCCAGTTTATTTTCAGAAGGGATTTTTTGGCCGCTCTTAAAAGTGCCGTCCATAATTCTTGCACGGATCCAATTCTCGAGAATTTGATATTTGTGTTTGCTATCTTCGCTGAATGCCACAGTTTTCTCCCTTTCACAGGAAAGATATGATTTTTTTGAAATACCCTGCACCCGATTATGATGCAAGATCAAAAACAAGCTTCCTGCAATAATAATGACTTTTCGATTGATTACCAGAAGCGGTTCTTAAAAGCATTTTCCATACACCTTTACATACACCTTTGTTTTTGCAACGCATATTTTCATGAAATAAATCAAATTCGCACCTGTTTCAATACAGATTATTCTGTTGTTTAGATGAATAGTAACCGATAACCAGACACCATGTCAACATTTAATAACGCATTCAATCTGAATTTTATGCTAATTTTATAGTTATTTCTATATTTCTTCTACTTGTATGGTTAACATGCACTATTGTATTATAAATTCACAATTTATAATACATCTTTTCAAATATGCGCTGTATAACGCAGATATTTGTAATACAACATAAATACATGTTTGAATATTTGCAAAAAACGAGTATACATATGTATACTCGTTTTTGATTAGTAAAGAGTAATATAGCAACTGAAGATTATCTGAAATCCAAACAACAAAAAAGCCCGGGAACCTTTCGATTCTAGGGCTTTATCTGGCTCCTCAAGTAAGACTCGAACTTACGACCCTGCGGTTAACAGCCGCATGCTCTACCAACTGAGCTATTGAGGAATAAAGATCCGGCAGCGATCTATCTTCCCGGCCCGTTACCAGGCAAGTATTGTCGACACCAAAGAGCTTAACTACTGTGTTCGGGATGGGAACAGGTGTAGCCTCTTGGTAATAACCACCGGAATGGTTGAAGAGTAGTCCGACCTATTGGTCAAACTGCGCCCTCAAGACTGCACAGAGAAAGATTTTCACAAGACTTATTAAAAAAGAGATTGTTAGAGAGGATCTTACCATTGTATTTTGGATCTCAGATTAGTCTGAAAACCAGTAACTTGTGGTCAAGTCCTCGGCCATTAGTACCGGTCCGCTGAACATATTTCTATGCTTACA
>Ga0209125_1001023_pt1 | contig 29834 bp, 29 predicted proteins | sample BarGraIncub1131A_FD_184503 | JGI IMG/M metagenome (GOLD analysis project Ga0209125, IMG submission 184503) | Arctic peat soil microbial communities from Barrow, Alaska - Barrow Graham LP Incubations 11-31A (SPAdes) (version 2) | ecosystem: Environmental > Terrestrial > Soil > Wetlands > Peat... | reverse complement strand
CTTGTCGGGTAAAACAGCCCATATCAATAAGTTGTTCATAGTATTTCAAGAGATCACCTCCACGATTGTTTTAATTATAGCATATAACATTACTTTTTTAAACTGTTTCTCGCATAATTTAAAACGGCCTTTTGGATTATGCTAAAAGACTGATGCGATACTTGATTGGATTATCCTTTATTCCTACACGGTACGGTTGGTTGGAATCAACTGCCATTAACCGGTATATTTATCACATTCACTTAATTATCAAATAGCACTTTGAAAATCCAACAAAAATAATGATAATCCATTATTTCAAAATACTAATATTTTTCAAAAAATAAAAAAAAAGCACTCTTTTTAAGGGTGAATATTTATAATTTTATTCAATTTGTCGTGCATACGCAAGGTATTCCTCAAACAAAAAAAGAGCCAAAATGGCTCTATTATGCGAAAAAAGTGGTGTGCCCTGGGCGTACCCTCCCGTATGCACGACATTAATCAAGGCAAAAGGTCGATTTTAATTAAGAATTACTTAAGAAATTATCGTATTATTCGGCGAATTCCTATGATTTGCATCAAAAAATTGTCACTTTTTAGGTAACGGTGGGTCGAACCACTTCAAAGTGATAATTATTATCGGCATGAATAAACGCTTAAAACCGCTTTAATATGCGATTCGCAAGAAAATTCATTCGTTTTCTCAATCCAATTATTTAAATTTATTTTATTTATATACTATTTTTTTCGCTTACATACCCATTAAGCTCATTATGTTATCCCTGATGTGCACAAATTGTGCATGGTGGCGTTATCGATTCTTAAACTTCTTATAAATCAGCTGCCGCTAGTACATCAACTATTGATCTTATCTTTTCTTTGATCAGTTCAAATTTCGGCAATTCTCCATATACAAATTCAGCTCCAAAATTTTCTTCATAGGCTTTCTCAATTTTTTTATCATCTAATTTTGGGATGCACCTCTTCCAAATTGCCTGAAATCCGAATGATAATGATATTATGCATATCGATAATTTCCACTTTTTATTTCATTCTCAAACGAATTTTTTTCAAAACCTATGCTCATTATATTTTAGGTCTTTTTTAATTGATTTTTAATCGCACTGCTGGTTAATCCTTCTGCCAAGAGGGCGATATCAATATCTTCCGAAAATCTTTTCAAATCAGCATAACACTTTGTCAATGACGTTCCACCCTTAAATACAATTCTCTCTCATTTCAGAATGCAATAAATTGTAAAGGGCAAATGTTACCCAATAATCTTTTTCAATAATTGTGGGATCTAATTGATAAGATTCGGCAGTCAATCTTATTAAGTCCCGATATTCTTCGCTATCATTGTGTAATTGCATAACCACAATTTATCACATCCACTTAATCAACAAATGGCACTCTGGAAAATCCAACAGATCAAGGAAGTGCTCCATCATATAGTTTTTTGATAAAATCAATGGATCCAGGTTTTTCTCTTTTGCCAGATTTTTGATCTTATCTTTTAGCTGGGTGGCAGTTTTCACATTAGAACCTCCATATACGATTTAATCCGTTTTTCAACACCAAATGTTTTTGCATAGTTTAACAACAATGGGACATTTTTATCTTTTTTTCTGAAATAGCGCTTGACTGCTTCGCTGACCAAGGCTAAATCCGCCTGATAACGTGGACTGAGCAGGTCGCAAATGGTCCGTTCCGGATTGTAGCAGCGAATATCCCGACCAAAATTTGTTTGAACGGTCATAATTCCAATCTCATACCACTCTTTTTTTACACTGTACACCTGTATACCCTCTTCTCTTAAACGGGATGCGTTGTATCCAAAGGGCACGGTATGCAAAGAATTCTGATAATGATCTAGTCGAGTTTGATAATGATCCAATCGAGTCAGATTTTCAAGATATGGGGTATACCTCCCACCTGGGATAACAGTCTGGTGCATTAAACCATGCAAAAGCGCAAGTCCGATTGAAGGATTTGCGCTTTTTGATTATCTCATCATATTTCGAAGAACCAATTCCTGCAATACCTCGCAAACCCGCATTTCCTCGTATTTTACTTTTGGCTGGTTATTCATATAGTAATAGTCAGAGATCGGACGATAGTCATTCGCTTTCGTTTTTCTTTTGCGAACGACTTTTAAATGATCATGCGCGGTGATAATCCCTGCTTCTATGTCTTCACTGATATCCTGGATTAAATTTTCGTATTCCGAAAAAAAAGACATTTTCTCGTCACCTCGACCTTTTTACCTCACCTGTCAAATCGCTAACAAGATCGTTTGTATACTTAAATTCTAATTCAAACATAACATTCCTCCAATTAGAAATATTTTACCCTATTCGTTCCTTATTTATTCCTTATTTATTCCTTATTTGTTCCTTATTGGCACTGTTGCCGACTATATTTTGCATGACTATCCAGTTCTCCCTGAATGTCCAGCTCCGGGGGAACCGGCACGCATCCAAAAACTTCCTGATAAAACAGAGACAGTTTTTTCCATTCTTTGGCGATGATGTTGGTGTGCTTAAATTTTATCTTCATGGTTTCTTTCTTTTGAATCGATGGCTTTTCGTATGTCACAGGATTGACACGGAGATGTTTTCCGTCATTCCCCCGCTATCTACTGAAGATATGATAAACGAAACGGCCCTTTGTCTCTCCTTACTATATGACACTCGAAGCTTCCCTGTCGTCTTCCTTTACTTTTATTTACTGTCTTAGAATAGCACAGGAACCGACCCCTTGTGTTACATTTGTTAAATCTTATGACATAGGCGTTCTAGATGGGATAAGAGAGATGTTAATTAGTATTTCGATATTGAAGTAATTCACTGATTTTAAAAACCCCTGGATCACCTTGAATATTAAAGTATTTTTTCAGAAGTTTACGTTCACTATAGTCAGTTTCAACCACCACCAGATAATCATAATCATTTAACAGATTAATAAGGTTATCTTCGTAGAATGAACAGATGGCATCAATATTTTTTCCATAAAGAAAATACCTTGCCACATACTGAACATAATAATCCGTCATTTGTCCATCTTTATCAGAGGCATAAATTAGGTAGCGGTTTTCATCAACTTTTCCGCCTACTGGCCAGTTATCGCCAACTATGGAATACATGTGGGCAGGGAAAGAATCCGAAAATTGTTTTTTATTATACACAAGGCCGTTGTATTCGGAAATAAGAAAGGCCAGTGCAATTGCCAGAGATACGATAATGGCCAGCTGGTAATATTTTTTGGATTCAATAGACTTAAAAGAACGATAGTCTGCCGTGTTCCCAATTTTAAAGGCAAAGGTATTCTCAATATCAACAGTGGCACAAAGCAAGAGGCCGCCAGAAAAAAGAACAATGATACTTGAAGCATACCTTTCAAACCCTGCTAATCTAAGGGCTTCATCAGCTGGCATTGAAAAAATATAAAGACCTAAGATACCAAGACAATAAAGAATAACAACACTGTCAAGGGCTATAAGTGCTTTTAAAAGTTTATATTTTTTATTGAAAAATTTACGGGCTACGATATATGAAGTCGCAGCCAAAAGATTAAATACTACAAAACCGATTACCGGGCGAGTAGTGATATCTAAAACTGACTGAATAAATAATTGTATAATTTGACTAATCTCTGCTGATGTTTTTCCGTCAATTCCCGATTTTACGGTTTCTGCTATCAGGGTAAATTTGCTTTCTAAACCGCTAAATGCCAGGACCATATGAATCTTCCATAATATCACCGGCATCATAGAAAATAGTACTGTAAAAATGAGTATGATGATACATTTTATATTTCGATTTTCTTTTTTTCTTAAAACTTGATAAAAGAAATAAATCAATGGAATAGAAGCAAAAATTATTCCTGTGGTTTTTATTATTACAAGCAGCCCAAGAATGGGAACAAGAAGAATAGCAGCTTTGAGCACTTTATCTTTATATCGATATATTACTGCCAGTGCAACAAGGGATAAAAGAGGCAGAATGAAATCGACCAATAGATTATTAATCCTTATTGTAATGTTAAATACTGACAACACTGAAAAACCGGCTGAAAGAAAGGCATAAAGGAGAAACCGCTTTTTTTCTTTTATTATCATAAACATACCGTAAAAGCTTGAAAATATTAATAATGCTTGTGCTACAAGCATTATTCCCTGACTGTTATTCATAATACGGCATACATAATAAATAAATGAAGATGTGCCTAAAGAATAGTCTTTATAATCAATCAGTGCTGATTGAGCAGTTGGAAAGGCATTTGTACAGAGCATTTCTTTTACAACGATTCCCCAGTGGGAAAAGTTATCATAGTGCTGAAATCTTACTCCGATTAAAAAAAAGATAAAAATGAAACTGCCAAAAAAAAATAAAATCTTAAACAGTGACAGCTGAAAAATCAGTTGTGATGGGACATGAGTTTTTCTCATGTCCGTCAAGGCGTAGATAAAAAAGCCAATTCCTATTACAAAGATAAGGTATGCTGCCGGCAAAAGTATATCGGCAAGTCCTCCAAAGTACACAAGTAAGGCAATTGATGACAAAGTAAAAATGGGAATAATTTCTGTTGTAACATTGAGTCGTTTTTTTGCAAAATACATATATCCCAAACACGAAAAAAGCAATAACAATCCCTTTAGGATGTTAAAAAAAAGCTCCATTGTTCCTCCCTAGATAGTTTGATATTTTCAGAGAAAAAGGCACTAATTCAGTCTTTTTAACTCATCCACCAGTGTTTCCGGATGAAACCCGTCTGCAATAAGATAGTCAAGATTTACAATTCTAAAAAATTTAAACTTTTTAGAATGACCAGCACGATTATGGGTTTCTATTAATCTCAGAGTTTTTCCCTCTGATAGCTCCAGATCATAGATACTGTTTACTTTCTTCGGATCAATATGAAAATCGGATATGGTGAAATAGTCATAGTTAAAGTCATAGACTTTCCCCCATGAGTTACAGGAAAAATAGATCTTCCTGTCGATTCTAATTCTAGGAGCTTTTCTTTTTTCATAAACGCCTCTCTTAATACGTTTATGAATATTTCTTGTGATATCGTCATAAGCTGTTGACCACATATCCATTTCTTTAGGTAATGAATGGTCATTGTCGTAAATCAACTGGAGATATTGACTTTTATTAGTTTCGTCAACAGCCTCCACTTGAGCGGCATACAACCATTTTCCTTTTTTTTCTTTTACATAAACCAATTTTCCAATCAGCTTTGCCTGGTAATATTCAGATTTTATCGTTATGTTAAAATTTTTATTCGATGGAATATAGATAGGAACCTCACTGATGAATGACATACCATCATCTGAAAGATCTTCGGTTTTCACATGAAAGACCTTGTGAGCCAAATCCAACTCAACCTGCTTTTCTGTTCCTATTCGCTCATATTTTCTAGGAGATTTTCTTCCAAACATAAAAAAAAGTCCATAAATCAGTGCTGTCATGTTATAAATGAGCCAAAAAAGGATAATGCAGCTGTAAAATAAAGCCATTCCATATTTTCCATAGACGTAACTAACCATCGCTACCAGTGATAAAATAAGAATGATAAAATTTGGAATCGCATATAAAAGCAGTTTTTTTTCTGACTGATCTTTGTTTTTATTAGTTACCTTGAATTTTCTGCTGCGAATACCAATTGTTTCAAGAAAAACTGGAATAATCAGGTAGGGAGCCAAAATTGTATCGATAATCTGACTCCAGCGGTGAGTTCTGATATTGCTGGAGAGATAGCGCATGGACAGAGTATAAAAAAAGTAGGCAGGTAGCCAGAATACAAAAAGTTCCCACAGTTCACAATCGACAATTTGAAAGTTAAAAAGGGCAAACATTATAGGGGCAAGGATAAAAATCATTCTGTTAAAAAAGGACCACCAATAAAGAAATGAACTCAGGTAGGATACTTTTGTCGATAAAGGCAGTTTTGAAGTAAAAATGGCATTAGTATTGTGGATGCTTTGAATCACTCCCCGTGCCCAACGCGTACGTTGTTTAATCATGCTCTGAATTGTTGTGGTTGACAGCCCGGCAGCCTGAACTTCGTCGGTGGCATAGGTCATATAGCCAGCTTTTTGAATACGAACGCTGGTCTCGAAATCTTCCGTTATGGTTTTAATCGGAAATCCACCAATTTCCTCCATTGCCTGTCGAGAAATAACCGTATTGCTGCCAGTATAGGCTACGGAATTAGAGGAGTTACGCATAATATTCACTTCTCTTGAAAAGAAATCCTGTTCGTTTGGTACACTGTTTTCAGCATAGAGGTTAAACTGAAACAAATCCGGATTATAAAAACTCTGCGGTGTCTGAACCAGTCCTATTTTTTCATCCGCGTTCTTTTCGTTATCCTTTCTTAAACGCCATTTTCCATCCTCTTTAATAAACTGAGTCAGTAAAAAAAAAGGAACTGTTTTCATAAGAAAGGTTCGCCGGGGAATCATATCTGCATCAAATGTGGCAATAAGTGGTGAATTGGTATGAGATAAGGCATTATTCAAATTTCCGGATTTTGCATTTTTGTTATGAGAAAGGCCTAAATAGCCGATGCCAATTTTTTTTGCTAACTCGGCTACTTCTTCCCGATTAGTGTCGTCGCAGAAATAGATATGCACTTTATTTTTGTCTGGATACTCCATATAAGTACAGGCATTTGCTGTTTTATATAAAAGGTCAATGTCTTCGTTATGGGTGGCAATAAATACATCGATTTCCGGATAGTACGTATCAGAGATTTCTGGCATTTCCAATTTTATTTTATCACTTCGTATTTTTAGAAAAAAAAGTTCAAATGTGGTAAATGTTGTTACCACCTCTGCCAGAATAAGAAGAATTCCAAAAATTAAGTTAGGGATTCCTGCATGAATAGGCAGGGTAAAAAAGATTCGCCAAAAAAGATAAATGGTCATCAAAATGGCTGTTGCCAGAAAAAACAGGGTCGTTTTTTTCTCCTTCAACACCGTTCTATTCCCCCATTTCTATTACCGGGTAAACTGGTAATGTCCTTTTGCTGTAAGTATAATTATTCACGTTCTTACTCCCTCTTGTATTTGAAAAACCCAACTTTTCTGGATATGGTAGCTTAAAAAAAACAGCAACGAATCAGTGATTAATTTTGAAATCATTTCATCCATTCCAAAGTTTGTATTAAGAAAATAGACAGACAAGGTAGATAATGTCACAACCATTAGGCAGAGAAGTAAATATCTTCCCATACTTTTATCGTTATTTTCACTGCTTTTAAATACATATTTTTTATTCAATAAGTAATTTACCCAGATAGACACGACCCGAGCAAACACTGTGGCAACGGCGATCCGCAAAAAATTCAAATCAGCCAGTTCATTTTTCAGTATAAAAAGAAAAATCCAAGCCAGTGACAAATCCACCAGTGCTGACAGTACAGATGAAGAAAAAAACATCGTAAAATTAGAAATCAGGACTTTTAAAATCCGTAGCGTATCCCGTACCACCCGAAAATGGGTTCCCTGATTGTTATTTTCATAGATTGTTTCTATTTCTATCTGGCAAATCTGATGTTTATTCCGAATAAAGTCAATCAGAACCTGCATTTCGTACTCATACCGTTTTCCTTTAATCTGCATCATTTTATCTGTCAGACAAGATGAAAACCCTCGAAGACCTGTCTGAGTGTCAGAAAGCCATTTGCCAAATAGAATAAACATCACTGCGGAAGTCAGTCGATTTCCCAGTAGTGATTTAAAAGGCGTATTCTTATTTGAAAACGCTCTTACTCCAAGGACTAAACTGTTCTGTGAATGGATTACTGCCTCTGCTACCTCATAAACATTATTCACTGCATGCTGTCCATCTGAATCGGCAGTAACAATTCCCTTGCAATCGGGAGCGTTTTCTTTTACATAGGCATACCCTGTTTTAAGTGCTTCCCCTTTTCCTTTGTTTTCAGGATGACAAAGAACTACACAATACTTCATTTTTGAAATAGCATTAAAAATATGGTTATGTTCAGCCGACGAACCATCATTTACAACGAGAATTCTTTTAAACCCTATAGTTATCAGTGAATCTATATATAATATAAACCCTTGATTTGGATCAAGACTAGGTATAATTACAGTAAAATCTTCAATATTTCGATTCATTTTTTCCTTCCATTACTTAGCATTTTAATAATTCCATTGGAGCTATCTCTTTTTTTTCACCATAATATAAATATATGTTCTGTCTTTCATCCTTTCTAATTTTAGTTACATAAGAAATATCGACACAATGTATAAACTCTTTAACTTAACTTGTATATTATGTTTTTTTTACCTTCAGGACACAACCTTATGGGTGGGTGGGGTACACAGAAGTAAATGCGAAAGGTTTTCGGCAGCGCAGTAAGGGAGTCTGGGAAAAAGTCGGTGGCGCGACACCGGCGTTCCCAGGCCCCGGGGTGACATCGAACCAAAAAGTATTCAGCGCTCGCTCTGCCAGTGCCTGGCAGGACGAAGGCGAACACCTCTGCCTACAATAGCGCCTTGGCCGGAAGCGCCAGCGAAGGTCAGGGCACACAACCTGTAGGCAGTATTGCAGGCATGAAAAAAGCCTCGGGCGTTAGCCGGAGGCGTGGGTAGAGGTCAATCGTATATTTAACGGCTGCAAGCACAGGCAGACCATCCTGATCATTAATCGACTGTCCACTATACTGTTATGTTTTCTCTTTGTATCTTGAGTTGTTGTATTTGATGATACATCTTAAATCCTTTCATTTCTACCGCTCCCATCTCTCTTTGTAAATCTATTTTACCAAAGATAAGAGCTGGTTTGAATTTAAATTATATGGTTGTTGGCTAAAAGATGTATGGTTTGTGGCGAAAACCTGTATGCTTTCATTGTCGTAAATCGGTATGGTTTATTTTACCATTTACAACATTAAAAAAAGATTTAAAAACGCAAAGATCACATGTATGGATATTTCTGAAAACATGTTGCAAATTACCGCTTTTAAAGTAGGTGATAATATTTCTTGCATATGTGGAGATCTTAACACTTTCGAGTTTGATAAAAAATATGATGTTGTGGTATCATCACTTGCGCTCCATCATCTTGAAACAGTTGATGCAAAATATGAGATGTATGAGAAAATATATGAAGGATTGAAGAAAAACGGAATATTTATTAATCTTGATATTCTTTTAGACAGTAACGAAGAGCTCCAGGCTCTGAATATGGAAAAATGGATAGCTTTTATGGAGCAAAATGTGCCATCTACTGAAGTATATGAAAAATGGCTGCCAAATTATTATGCTGATAACCGACCCGTAAGTTTAATATCACATTTGAATTCTTTGGAAAAATCTCAATTTATAGAAATAGATGTTATTTACAAATACTTTAATTATGCCATATTCTGCGGTAGAAAAAGAGAGTAAACTAAATACAGATTATTAAACTCCAAGATGTAAAAGCGCCAATAGCATAATGACTGCCTTTTGTTCACCAATTCTGATGCGATTCTTGATCGGATTATCCATGTATCCTACACGGTACGGTTGGAACCACGCAACCGCCGGATACCATGGTTCCTTTAACCGGTATATTTATCACATCCCCTTAATCATCAAATGGCACTTGGAAAAACCAACAGAAATAATAAAAATCCATTTTTTCAAAATACTAATATTTTTCAACGACCAGAATAACAGGATACTGTTCAGGCAGGTGTAAAATCTCTCCTACCAATGAATCTAATCCGGAAATATAAAAATCATAGCAATACTCCATTAAAGTATCATATACTTTCTTGGATTTATTCTGCAAATAATCATATCCGGCAGCATTGTGTTCTTTTTTTTCTGACCTTGCATAGTATCCGTGTCCTGTTCGATATAGTTTTCCTTGCTCTACTAATTTATACAATCTCCATGATATTGTTTTTTTATTTATATCTGAAAATCAGGATTTTTGAACTTATTGAAAATGACCTTGTATTTGATAATGAATTAACAAAGACAATCAAGATGAATCATACAAGGACGATGCTCTGCGATCATTTTATTGGCATTAAAAACTTAGAGCGTCTAAATCTACTTCAAAACAATCCACTAGTTAATGAATTTTATATTTTGGGAAAGGAACCCGAAACAATTACTTTATTTCGGAGGAAATGGAATGAAAGCTTTGTCGATCTCACCAGAATATGCCCTTGAGATATTAGCCGGGCGCAAAACAATCGAATACCGTTCATGGAAAACAAATCACCGAGGCGATCTTCTTATATGCAGTACTGTCAAATAAATAAAAGGAACAATACCGGGTCATGCTTTGATTGTCTGTCAAATTGAAGATATAGAAGGATATTCGAAAAATGATTTTGGTTGGAAACTTGGCAATTTCCGTAACATTGAACCCTTTCCCGTCAAGGGACAGCTGGGACTTTTTAATGTACCTGATGAACTAGTGATTTTCAGGCCTGATATAACAAATGAAAATGCTGACGAATTTTTCAGAAAGTTTTTCCTACCATTATTTTATTAAACGTTTCATGAATTCCTTCATCATTGTTTCCATTCGCTGCTTGTGTTAGCGCTACCCTATAGCACTGGTATTTTGAAACCGCCCCATGTTTTTCGTTCTTATCTGTTTTGGCCTATGCCTCTTCAACGACCAGACCCTTTAAAATAAATGTTTTGGGTTTATGCTATATTTTTAATAAAAAACGCCCTCTTTAAGGGTAAGTATTTATAATTTCATTAAATTTGTCGTGCATACGCAAGGTATTCCTCAAACAAAAAAAGAGCCGAAACGGCTCTAATATGCGAAAAAATGGTGTGCCCTGGGCGTACCCTCCCGTATGCACGACATTAATTAAGGCAAAAGGTCGATTTTAATTAATAATTACTTAAGAAATAACCGTATTACTCGGCGATTTCCTATGATTTATATCAATATATTGTCACTTTTTAGGTGGCGGAAGGCCACACTACTTCAAAGCGATAATTATTTTCGACATGAATAAATGCTTAAAACCGCTTTAATATGCGATTCGCAAGGAATTCATTCGTTTTCTCAATCCAATGATTCAAATTTATTTTATTTATATTTTATTTTTTTCTCTAACATACCCATTAAACTCATTAAATTATCTCTGATGTGCACAAATTGTGAATGGTGGCATTATCGATTCTTAAACTTCTTATCAATCAGCTGCCTCCAGCATGTTAACTATTGATCATGATTTAATTTCCAAATAGCAATTTTTCATAATAGAGGATTTATCTTAATAATTAAATTTTTGTGTTTGGAAAGGCGTGCACATTATAATCCTCATATACGATTGGATGAGCTTAGACAAATGGTTTCCTTCAGAAAAAGGAAGAAATGGTGCCGTGTGTCTTACAAATACAATCGAAGAATCCACTTTAGGTCTACCGTATTTCAAATATTCAATGACGGCCCATCCGACTTCATTAGGAAGTGGAAGCGTAACGGTTTCTCTTGTTTTAGATTGGGTGAAGATCAGTTTCTTTTCTTTCCAGTGAAAATTTTTGAAAGTCAGATTTTTTATATCTGACACTCTAAGGCCTAATACACAGGCAAGAAGGAAGATGGCATAATCCCTTTTGCCTTTTGGGTTGCCACGGTCAATGGCGGTGATCAGCTTTTCTAATTCCTCTTTTGTCCAGACAGAAGGAATGCGCGTCTGCTTCCGAGCCTGAACCATGAGCAATTTCGATGCCAGATCATTTTTCAAGATATCTTTTTCTAATAGATATCTCAAAAATGCTCGAATCGAGCAGATAATCTGCTCTACCGTTTTATAGGTATAACCGGCCAGAGTCTTGATATAGTCGTGAATGACTGGAACTCTAATATCATGACAGTCATGAATTCCCTGAGAAACCAGATAGTCCATAAAACGTTCCGCTTGTTTGACATAATGATCAACTGTCACTTGAGAATAGTCTTTCTGTCTGCAGCTTTTTCTAAAATCACTGCTGATACCGATGTAATAGTTATCTGTCAGAATTTCACGATGTTTATAATATCGTCTTAATACGGTGTTGTGAAGCTGAAAATCACCGACCATTCGAATGATCCGAAGCTCCTGTGTGTCTTTTTGAGTTAAGGTTTTATCAAAGTCTTTTTCAAAAATATGAAAATGATATTCCACAAAATCAATACCCAATTGCTCCGAATAATAAGTTTCGTTTTGGTCATCGGCGAACTGTTGAAGTTTCCGCCATCGATTACGATAAAAATTCATCGAGCCCTCGGTGTAACCAAGGCGTACCAGTTCCTGTTCCAAATCCTGCAATACTTCTTTAAGCGGTTTTCTCTGCATAAGGTAGCGCGATCTCAAGTCTATATGCAAATATGACGCTGGATGGTCTTGAAAAATTAATTCAGGATAAATACCATCGTAATACAAAAGGCAACATCGAAAATCACTATCGGGCAAAAACCAAAGTAAATCTGGTGCAATACGCTGATGACTTTATCATCACCGCAGATACAAAAGAAATAGCGGAAGAACTCAGAGCACTTGTCAGCCAGTTTCTTGAAAAACGAGGGCTGACTCTCTCTGTAGAAAAAAACGATGATTACGCATATCGATGACGGCTTCGACTTCCCTGGTTGGACATTTCGAAAGTTTAAAGGAAAATTAATTGTTAAACCCTCAAAGCATTCAATAAAAACGCTGATCCGAAAATGCGCGACTATTATTCTGAAAGAAGGAAAAGCAAGCAGTCAATCCGAATTAATCCGCAGATTAAATCAAGTGATTCGAGGATGGTCCAATTACCACAGACATGTGGTGGCAAGTCACGCTTTTTCCTATGTCAACAACACCCTATATCTCTTATTACAACAATGGGCAAAACACCGACACCCTAAGTTACAGATTTCAAAAAACCCATTTTTACATGAAAAATATTTTGTAAAAAGAAAGTTGATCTTAAACTCACTGAATGCTGCCTGAAAAGGTGAAGAAATGCTTGAGCCGTATGAGCGGGAAACTCTCACGTACGGTTCTTAGACGAGGGAAAGGGAGCAATCCCTTTTCTTTAGTCGATTAACCGGATCAGCCTTTCGCGAATTATTACAAAAACATCATTTTGTCCAAAGTAATAGTAGAAAAGGTAATCCCTATGATAATGCTGTGATGGAGTCTTTTTATAAAACTTTCAAAAGAGAAGTTTTGGAAATAGAACAGGTTAAAACAAAAGCACAGGCAAAAATGGAAATTCTCAGCTATGTGAAATAACAAAAGGATACATTCATCGTTAGATTATTTAACGCCAAAATTATTTGAGAGAATGCATTCTTGAATTTGCTTATTCTTTGTCCAAAAAAGTGTTGACCTTCCAAACATGTCCGAATAAAAACTGTCTTAGTTAGTATAACCTATCCAGTCATCTGGCAGAGATTGTATTTCAGAAAATAGGGTATTGTGAAAATCGATCTCTGTTTTTTCATTCCAAGCGGGGACAATTGTAGCAAGTATTTATCTTGAACTAATTTTTTATGCCGGCTTTTCTAACAAGAATCCAAGTTAATCCGCTTAAGATGATACTAAAGATTATTAACGAAAACATCCCAATAATGGGGTTTTGGGCGGATATGCCCATGGTAAGATCTAAAAATCGATAAAGGATTGTTGAAAGCTGGCTTGCCATAAACATATCAATTAATGGTAAAATAACAAAAGCAGTAATATAAAAACCAACAATGTAAAAGCCTTTTTGTTTTTTAGTCAAGCGGTAAAATCCGACAACGATCAGATAACCAAGAGATGAAAAAGCAATAAATAATGTAATAAGAAATAAGAAACTTTCAAAATACATCAAAAATCCGCCAGATTGTGTACCAAATTGTGATCCGTAAAGCTGTTCGAGAAGACCTGAATATTCAATGCTTCCTGACAATGCATCAATTGTCTTTCCCAATACCATAACAATTTGATCAAAAAAGGCCATGACAGCGGAAATGGTTAAAACAACATAAATTCGGTTGATAAATAGGGATTTTCTGGAAATGCCATTTTGTAAAGCTATATGAAAATTATCTATAAAGGCATTCAGTCCACAGATGAAAAGAAAAACTGCTGGGGCGATGTCAATGCCGGTAACATGAACGGTTATGTCGCTTTGAGTTTGGAACATGCTGAAAAGGCCGTTGTAAATTGGAATGAAGGCCAGAATTGCAAGGATAACCAGGCAGAATATTAAAGTGGATTTTTTATGTTCAGCTAACTGAAATTTGTATATTGCGCTTAATTTCATTTTTTACTCCTCGTTTGTCAGTTTTATAAATAATTTTTGCAGATCAAGACTGGTTATTTCGAGACCTTCTGGCAGATTATTTTTATCCAGATCGCCAATGAGGGTTGCTGTTTTTAGTCCGCCCAGAGTATCAATGCCGATCACATCTTTATCCTGGATAAAATCATCCACGTGTGTTGTTGTCCCTGTTACCGAATAACCTTTGCTCAGCAGAGTTTCGCAAGCCGCGTTGACAAGTATTTCGCCGTTTTTAATAATCATTACACTTTCCAGAAGGGTGGAAATTTCATCGATCAGGTGAGTGGATATGATGGCGGTAAAAGTGTTTTCACTATATTTTTCAATCAACAATTTATAAAATAGTTCGCGATGATTAGCGTCAAGACCCAGTACGGGTTCGTCAAACAGGACATAGGGGGTATTAACGGATAAGGCGATGACGATTTTAAAAATCGATGAATACCCCGTAGATAAGGCTCTGATTTTTTTCTTTGGATCCAAACCGAACAGGCGGGCAATGTTAAGAGCATAGTCTATATCGAAGTTTGGATAAAACGACTGGCTCCATTTAAATGCCTCCTTACAGCTCATGCTGCCAGGATACAGATTTTTTTCGGACATCAGATAAACTTTATTTTGAGCCTGATCATTTTCAACACTGGCTAGTCCGTCAATCGTAATGTCACCGCTGTCGGCAAACAGACGATTGGTAATAATATTTAAGAGTGTCGATTTTCCAGCGCCGTTTCGACCCAATAAACCATAAATTTTGTGAGGGTCAAATTTTAGTGAGACCTCATTTAATGCCAAAGTATCCCCAAATGTTTTTGTTACGTTTTTTATTTCTATACCATTCATTCTTTGTAACCTCTTTCTACCATTCTCAGTATTTCAGCATTTGAGATACCAAGTTTTTTTGCTTCTTCAATGAGTTTTTTAATGTAGTGATCAAAAAATAATTCTTTTCGTTTATTCCGCAGTTTTGAAACAGCGCCTGGAGCGACAAACATACCAACACCTCTCTTCTTAAAAATAATTCCATCATCTACCAATATGGATATACCTTTGAGGGCGGTAGCCGGATTGATTTTATAACTGACCGATAATTCAGTTATGGAAGGAATCTGACTGCTTTCAGAAAACGCACCAGTTAAGATGGCATCTTCAATGCCTTCGGCAATTTGAATAAAAATCGGCCGTTCATCTTCAAAATTTATATGCAAAGGGACACCGCCTTTCAAGATTGTTTGTTAATTAGTTAATTAGTTAATTAGTTAACTACGATGTTATTGTAACATTTTGCTGGAATCTTGTCAAGAAAACAATAAAAAAGCCCATCCTATTTATGAACCATTCATGATAATGTCCTAGTGTACCACTTTTGATTATGTCCCAAAATCGAAATATAGTGTGTGATGTAACCTCGGAAAATAAGTATCAACTTATATTGGAAAAAGGTAGGACAATCAGAAAGGTTAGCTTGAAAATGAATGAATAATTTGTATATTCATTTGTATGACCTCCTGTTCATTTGATAAGAAGAGCATATAATAAAAGAAATAAAATCCAAACGTTTTTTCATTAAAACCCTAATGTATCAGGCGTATTTGAAAAAGGTTTGGATTTTATTCGGCATACCTATGCCACAAGATTTTTTGAACTTGGCGAACCGGGAAAAACAGTCCAGGAGCTCCTTGGCCACAGCAATATAAACGTAACATCGGGAACCTATACCCACGTACTGGAAAAGCAAAAAATAAAAACAGCATCATTAATTGATGCCATTTACGATACAGAACTGATACCCGATGAAAATGTTACAACGCGATATTTATTTGAAAATGAAAATAAGTCTTTTCTGAAAATCTTATAGATTACCCATTTATCTGAGAAAGCTTGCAAAGGCTGTATTGAAGCTATTAGGGCACGTTAAAATAGCGACATTCTGGGAACCTATACCCATGTTCATGCAAATAAAAAATAAAAAAATCAACACTCATAGATGCTATCCATGATACAGATAATATTCCCAGCCCTTAATCTACAGGTTAAATTTCGGTTAAATACGAAAAAAAGCTATTTATAATTATCTTATAAATGGCTTCGCTATGCGGTTTATGGTGAGCCCTGGGCGTACCCTCCCGTATGCACGACATTAATCAAGGCAAAAGGTCGATTTTAATTAAGAATCACTTAAGATATTATCGTATTATTCGGCGAATTCCTATGATTCGCATCAAAATATTGTCACTTTTTTAGGTGACGGTGGGTCAAACCACTTCACAGTGATAATTATTATCGACATGAATAAACGCTTAAAACCGCTTTAATATGCGGTTCACAAGAAATTCATTCGTTTTCTAAATCCAATTATTCAAATTTATTTTATTTATATACTATTTTTTTCACTAACATATCCATTAAGCTCATTATGTAATTCCTGATGTGCACAAATTGTTAATGGTGGCATTATCGATTCTTAAACTTCTTATCAGTCAGCTGCCTCCAGCACGTTAACTATTGCTCATAATTAAATTTCCAAATAGCAATTTTTCAAATCAGAGGATTTATCTGAGTAATTTTAATTTTATGTCTGGAAAGGCGTGCACATTATATATCCCATCCCAGCATCACCTATTCCCCCTCTCCTCTGAACTTTGAATTTCTCAGTCGCACCACTGCGTTTCTTAAATTCGCAATGATAAACTCTACTCCTAAATGCGTTAAGCAGAGTATATCTTATATCCATTTCCACCCTGACGCTTGGCTTCATACATCGCAGAATCAGCCTTATTAATTAGCATGTCTACACCAATGCCATGCTCTGGAAATAGACTGATGCCGATACTTGCTCCAATAAATAGTTGGTTTTCCTTATAGATAAAAGCGGTGCTTAATATTTCCAAAACCTCTGCTGCGAATTTTTCAACATTGACAGTGTTTTTTAAATTTCTGAGTATGATTATGAATTCATCTCCACCCATTCGACTGATAGTATCCGTTGACCTGATAATATTTTTTAATCTCGCTGCCACCGTTTTAAGAATAAGATCTCCGGCTTCATGGCCATAATGATCATTCGCACTCTTAAAATGATCCAAATCTATGAAAAGAACGGCAAATTTTTCATTTTTATCATCCAATAAACTCTCAAAATCTTCCAACATTTTTTTTCGATTAAACAGTCCGGTAAGGGCGTCATAATAGATAAAATGACGTATTTGATTTTCTGCAAGCAGTCTTTCTGTAATCTCATTTTTGAGGTTCAGATTTGTTTCTTCCAATTTCAATGTGTATTTTTTTTGTATTTCAGCGATCATTTTTCTTTCAGAAACGTCATGCAATAGAATAAGAATTCCTAATATATCTTTATATTCATCGTATATAACGGTAGCTGATAATTCGCAGACAAGTGTTTCTTTATTTTCTCGGTGTAAATCAACTTCAATATTCGTCACATTTCCTGTCTGCATGATCGAATTAAAATTATAATTTCTGAAATTGATGATGGTATCCAATGAATTTCCCTTTAAGTCCTTATCATAACAGCCCGTTATATTGAGCGCAGCTTCATTACAATTTTTCACAAGGAAATCTTCCCCTAATATGAAAATCGGTTCATTGACTGCTCCAAAAAGATATTCCGATACCAATTCATAAGAAATTGACATCATTTTATGTTTATTAATGGCGTACCACATGCCACCCATTCCGATGGAGATTGTTATGATTCCAGACGGAAAAACAAGAATGCCCATTGCAGGCAAAATTAAATCTGATATGATCCCTATACCAAAACTGATTAAACTGGTAAAAAAAATAATTTTTATCTGTTTTCTGGCTCTGTTTTTTTTAGAATTTTTCACTTGAGAATGTATTATGACAAGACCTGCTATAAATAAAACTAAAATATAAATATTAAAAACCGTGCCCATCGTTGTATATGTATATAAATTATCTACAAAGCCATAAGCTTCACGACCTACCACTTGAGAAGGTTCAGCTATAAAATTACTGATGAAAAATATGGTTGAAACGATATAAAATAAAAATTGTATCGTTTGTTCGGATCTTTTTTGATTTGTACCCTTAAGAGAAAGTGCGAAGGATATCCATATCCCACTAAAAAAACACCAACCGATGGCAGAAACAATTCTCCAACCATTTGCAATTTCTATAGTGGGAGAAATTAACATGAATGCATATCCTACGGCCCAAAAGCTCGTAGAAATGCATATAACAAAATATAATACGTTGCTTTTTGATCTATTATCTCTCTTGAAACTGGATATGCCCATCAATAAGTAGAAAATAAAACATATGCATAATATTGTAAACAACATTGTTTGAATAGTATCCCATCCCAGCATCACTGATTCCCCTTATCATTAAAATTTGGATTTCTCAGTCCTACAATTTTGTTTCTTAACTTCACTAATAGTCACCTCTAACGGCTTTATGCAGAGATTTATGGCTTTTCCATATTCATAACTCTCTTCTTCTATTATATATCGACAGATTATCACTAATTATGATTACAAAATATCGATATTTCTAAATAAGCTACAGGGAAGAAATATTGGAAGGATTAAATTGTATCAGTAAGATTTACGAAGTAACTTAATAAGAATCCAAAGCCCGGTGGTACAGAACCTAAACTTGAAAGTCACAATAGTTTCATTATGATTTTGTAAATAACTCATATAAATTTTCGATTTTAGAGAGTCAATCTTTTGTATAATTAGCATTTTCGTATTAGTATCAGTATCAGTGATTTTTTGTGCATAATCATATGCTTGTTTCAATGCTCCACGAGCATCTCCATTCATTCCTCATCAGGGTGCTTGCGGAATGGATTATCCGATGATTTTTGGGGAAAGAGTTTTTCCTCCAATTCAAGATCGGATACATTGGAACCTAACGGCCATTGAAAGTTTTGCTCTTTAGCACCTGCAATAACTTTTGAAACAGTATTGCGTGAGCATTCACAGCTCAGTGCAATGCTGCGCTGGCTGATACCTTGGGCGTAAAGCCGAAGGATTTCGTGATAATTGGTCATTTTCAGACCTCCTTAGAATATATTCACACGAATTTCATGTGTAATTACATTCTATAGGATATTGAATCGAGTGGCTCTCTTTTCCGGAAGAGCGGCTCACTTTAAACGGTGAGCTGAACCCGCCCTAGTGGACAGTTTGCTGGCTCATTATAATAAATATTTGACCAACTAATTTTCTATATTCCAGAGGTGCCATACCTAAATTTGTTCGGATTCTTTCATTGTTGTAGAATTGAATATAGTTTTCTACTTCAACTGCCACTTGATTGGATGTTAGTTTTTCAGGATGAGGCATCCACTCTGTTTTTTTTGTTGAGAAAAAGCTTTCCATTGGTGCATTATCTATGGGTGTACCGGGCCTGGACATGGATGGTTCTAGGTGGTAACGTTTTAATAACTGATGATGTTCGTTAGAAGTGTAATCGACTAAAGAAAAGGGATTGCTCCCTTTCCCTCGTCTAAGAACCGTACGTGAGAGTTTCCCGCTCATACGGCTCAAGCATTTCTTCACCTTTTCAGGCAGCATTCAGTGAGTTTAAGATCATCTTTCTTTTTACAAAATATTTTTCATATAAAAATGGATTTTTTGAAATCTGTAACTTAGGGTGTCGGATGATTTTTATTCTTCTCATATTGATGAGCGCATCATCATCTGACATGAACAGCCATCTCTTCATATTCTTTTCATGCCAATATCTGTTAAGTCTCCACCAATTGTTTTTCTTAGGGTGTCGGTGTTTTGCCCATTGTTATAATAAGAGATATAGTGTGTTGTTGACGCAGGAAAAAGCGTGACTTGCTACCACATGTCTGTGGTAATTTGACCATCCTCTAATCACTTGATTTAATCTGCGGATTAGTTCGGATTGACTGCTTGCTTTTCCTTCTTTCAGAATAATAGTTGCGCATTTTCGTGTCAGGGTTTTTATTGAATGCTTTGAGGGTTTGGGACTGCACTTTTATGATAACACTCCATTTTCTCGGAAGGCTCCTACAAATTACCTTGGTTTTCGACTACGCTGTTTATCGCAGCCATAATTGCCTCATACATGGTTTGTCCCTTTAAGGTGGGCGATATGCTTGCAGTTCTTTGTTCCGTTTGTTATATGTTTAAATCTTCAATTTTCTGTCATTCTTTTTGGATATCTATCATCTTTATTTTATGTTCAATAAAATGTTCCTTACCTTTACATTGATAGTAACGTTCAGCAGATGAACAAAGATTATTACATAAAGTACCTATATCAATCCGAACTGTTTTTAGCTTCTCTGTTTTTTTATCAATGTTATTTTGTGGAGTTTCCCACATCATTCCAAAACTATCACTGCCATTCGTACATAATTCAAAATGATATGAGTATCGGTTTTCTCCATCTTCCCTTTCTCCGAAATCTTTAATGTCTGAATTACCAGAATGTAAAAATGAACACCTTAATTCATAACACATCTGTCCGGTAAAATACGGATTTTTAGCCTTTTGATAATCGTCAGTCCAACCAGAAGTGTCAGCATACCAATGATTAACCCATTCATTAAACCAAGTCTTATATTGTTTTCCACAAAATCTATCTCCTTTTTCATTTACATAGTCTGGATACTCAATTTGTCCGCAAATGTCTGGAAGTGTCAGTGCTAAAGCTAATGCTGGTAGATAACATTCACATTCAAGAGCTTGTTTAATAGATTCAATTTTTTCAATCATTTTTATATACTACCTTTCTTCTATAATTAATATATATTTAGTATAACAGCGGAAAGATAGTACAACAATCACTTTTAAGCCCCAATAATTTTATTGAACAGATTTAACAGAATATCCTTTACGCCGGAAGCATTAAATATCAGTCCCATGGCGATTAAAGCGATAATCAGAAAGCCAATCAGTTTAGAAAACTCACGCTTGAATCCGAGATACAGACCAATCACCACGATTGCCAGTAGTACCAGAGATTGTGCGTTCGATAAAAACCAATTGTATAAGTTTTGTCCGAAATTCATAAAATGTTCTCCTCGTTAAGTCAAGTACCAATTTTAGGATACTTGCGTATTATTTTTAATTAAATAGTTCAACCTATTTAATCATTTAAAGCTTTGTGCTTGTTTTAACCCACACTTAACTTAGGGTAGCACTTGTTTTTATTTCAACCAGTGACTGTGTCTCACTTTTTCACATGCGTATACGACCTCTTTCTAACAGGATCTTTGCCATTAACTTTCATCGTTCTACATCATCATATTGTGAGTCCTTTTAAGCTCGTAAATAGGATTTATAATCCGAATGGAGGACACACGGGATCGTCACTTTAGTTTTTTTATGGTTTCTTTTTTTTACAGCTGTTTCCTTACCTTGCTACTATTTGGGTAAACTGCTAGGGTTGCTCTTTACATTTACTATGCTGCTATCGGCAAAAATGCTTCCGGGTATTGGATCACAACCAATAGTATCTTCTCATCATACTCTGTATTTTTTGTTATCATGGCATGTATAATTCTAAGTAGTTTTGAAAAAATGCAATGATTGCCTGCTTACCGGTCAGTTGATTTTTGGCTCGACATCGATAATAGTGGTAGAGTGTACGGAATGCTTCATTATTCTTTATCATTCCAATCATCGCCTGATACAATGTCTTTCTGAGACCACTTCGTCCACGTTTACTAATTGAAGTCCTTCCCTACTTTTGTCCGGAGCTGGACTTTACCATGGTTAGTCCTGCCATTTTAATCAGCTGTTTCCGATGATTATATTTTTAATATCTCCAAACTCTGCCAAAATGCCACTGGCTGTGGTTAAACCAATACCCTTGAGCTTTAATAATTTTTGTGCTTCCGGCATGCGTTTGCAAATTTCGTTGATTTTCAAATCAATTTCCATTATTTTTGCCTAGAGTTGTTCTAAATGTTCCAGTAAATAGTCTAGTTCATCGCGGGCGATTTCATGACCTTCTTTGATGCCAATACTCTGTTTTGCTGCGTCTACCAGGCAGGTAATCTTTTTTATACCAACACCTCTTTTTATAGTCTGCTGAATTTCCTAATAAATGTCTTCTGCTGTGTGTTTTTCTATGATGTCTCCATACAACACCTTAACAATTCTGTCCAGTTTAGTATAACCTATCCACTAAGTCGTTGTCATATTTTCAAAACTCCGCATCAGCCATCTAACTTCTTCTCACTCTAAATAATAAAAACCTGCCCCGAAAAAATGGGCAGGTTCTGGACTCACAGTCAATGTGGCAACCAGGCTATCATAGTGCTGCTTTAGCACTTTAGACCCTATGGTTTTGCGTCCCTGTCTTTAGGCAGGTTTGCCCTTATTATTATTCAGTTGATTCATATTTAAAGCGTCAGCCTTACCAAAATTGATGTTCCACTTTACTCGCAACCTCAACTGTACCCCCATGAGCAGTCACAATTTACTTGACAATAGCCATGCCAAGCCCTGTTCCCCCTGTAGGGGAATCTGTGGAGGTTCCCCGTTAATAGTGGTCAAATAAATGATTAATTGTTGTATATTCATCCTTCAAACTATGTTTGCCTAACTGGGCGTTTCTTTAATTTGTTTTTGGATATTGCAGTTCCATCCTCATAGTTTTTCGTACAGATTAGCATAATGGCTGAAATAACGACCATTAGAAATAAAACACAGAGTTCCAGCGAGGTATTGAAAGTGAGGTCGCCCGCACCACCGCCGCCCGTAAAACCAATAATTCCGAGGCCAGATGTTATTGGGTAATAGTCGCTCAAGTTCCTGCCCGCAACAAAAATACCGCAAAAGCCATAGACAAACGCCAATCCGACCCCGGCGAAAAACCCGTTTTGTTTCCAGCTGAAAAATACGATAATTGGTAAAACAGCGATGTAGTTGCATAAGCCCATTCCGACAATTTGATACAATGACTTCGCAATAAGTGAAAAAGACATATCCGTACATTTGAGGATGAATGCCAATAAGACAGTACATAAAAAGCTGAAAACAGCAAACAGGATGGTAATCATGCCAATGGTAATTGATTTTCCCGTCAACAGTTTTCGGAATGAAATTGGCACAGTCAACACGTTTTTTAAGGTGTGATCAATATATTCACGATTGATGATAAATCCACCAATCAGTACAATTATAAACGGGAACAACAGGCTGAAGTTGTTCCAGATAATATTGTTATAGAAATTTTCATAGAGAATCGAACCGCCGCCGGTACTTGATTGAAATGCAGCTAATACGGCAGAAAAAAAGACCGCGACAACTCCGATCCACAAGATGCTGTAGCGTTTGAGCTTTGTAAATTCGCTGATAATAATACTGCCCATATGATTTCCCTCCTTATATTTCTTTTCTTTTGTAAATAAAAGTTGTCAAATATACAGTTACAATGGCAAAGATCGCTAATATACCAAAACAAGCAGGCGTTGTTATCATATATGGCTTAACGTAGGACAAAGCATCCTCTAAGGGGAATAGCGATAAATACCACCGAAAAATGATGGGAATGGGAAGAACCGAAGAAATGGAACTGACCATCCCCGGATTTGATGAAAGCATCATCGTAATCACAAAGCTAACAACCGCGTAAACAAATGATAAAATAATAGAAAAAATGTAGCTTTTGCTGAAATAAACAATTACAATCACAACAGGGAAGGTCGCAATTGCAATCAGAATACCAAGGACTACACTGATTCCCAGCCTATACAATATTCCCTCAACACCGCCTACGATTAATCCCCCTATCACAGTCGCCCCCAAGGCGGCTATGGAGTATAAAACAGAAATGATCGTCATCACCAGCAGTTTGGCAATAACAATTTTCGTTCTTGAAACCGGAATCGTAACCATATTTTTTAAAGTATCGTTATCTCTTTCCATAAAAAATAGGATTGAAGCAATAATTCCGAGTACACATGGCAAAAGCAGAAGTTCATCAAATAACACATTGGCACGAAACAATTGATCAAATGACATCCTATCATTTGCCATGAGCACTGTTAATGGTATGGGAAAGAGGAAAGCTGCCATCATGGAAAACCGGATGAATTTCTGCCGCTTAATTTTTGAAAATTCGCTGATAAGCAAGTCAAGCAATCCCCTCACCTCCGGTAACCTGTTTGAAGTAATCCTCCAGCGTATCATTTTTGGTGTGCGCTTCTGACACATCAATATCATTTTCGATAAATCTGCGAGTAATAGAAGCTACCTTTATGCCTGTATCATAAAGTCGTAAATTATTATCATCAACGTGAAAGTTGGAAGTATGAAAGTCATGTTCCAAAATCCGAGCTGCCTCCGAAGCAGATGAAACGATAAAGTGGATATACATACTATTTTTCTTTTCCAGTTCCTCCAGACTTTCTTCTTCCAATAAAACACCGTGGTCGATGATTCCAATGTCGTCAGCAAGCAAGGCCATTTCCGATAGGATGTGGCTGGAGATTAGGATTGTCTTGCTTTGCTCTGCGCTTAACCGCTTGATAAACTCACGAACTTCAGCAATGCCGATAGGATCAAGGCCGTTAATCGGCTCGTCCAAAATTAAAAGCTCTGGCTCGTGCATGATGGCGCTTGCAATGCCAAGTCGCTGCTTCATGCCAAGCGAATATTCGGAATACAGTTTTTTATCATTATAGGGGAGTCCGACAACCTCCAAAGCATTTTTGACCGCATCCCGGTTCGGTGTTCCCCGAAGTCTTGCTAAAATTTTTAGGTTTTCCGTTCCGGTTAGGTTAGGATAAAAGCCGGGGGATTCAATCAAGCTTCCAATTCGGGGGTAAATCTTCTTTTCGTTTCCTCGAATGTCCTTGCTGTAAATTTTGATTTCTCCGTCTGTCGGTTTGGTTAAGCCCAAAAGCATCTTCATGGTAGTGGTCTTTCCGGCACCATTTCTGCCCAACAGACCATAAATGCGGCCTTTTCTCACATGTAGATTCAGGTTGTCTACGCTTTTCTGTTCACCATATACTTTTGTTAAATTTTTAGTTTCTATTATCAAATCACTCATATTCTATATTCTCCTTCTATGGTTATAGGCCAATTATAACAGCCCGACCTTGCACGAACCTTGCATGAACCTTGAAAATTCGGACGATAGCAAAAATCCCCGCCTCTCAGCAGGGACTTTCATCGGCCAGTAGAAACTGCACGATAAATTCTGTTCGTTTGCAGGGTTCGCTTTTCACTGTAATCATGCCGTCCATCTTTTTCACAAGCTGCTGTACGATAGATAAGCCTAACCCGCTTCCTTTTTCCGAACGGGCTTTGTCGCATTTATAGAGCCGTTCAAAAATGTGTGGCAAATCCTGTTTGGAAATTCCCTCGCCATTGTCTGCAACAGTAATCCTTACATACATATTCAACAGGCAAACGCTGACTTCAATGTGTGTTGCCCGGCTATGGGAAACTACATTCTGAATCAGGTTGTTCAGAATACGGGAATAGGCATCTGTATCTAACTTGACTTCAATACGCTTGTCGGTAATGTCAATATCAAAATCAAGAGAAGTGTTCTCGAAGATCGGTATCCAGTCTTTGAGAAGGTTTCGGGTTAGCTCCGCAAGCTCTACTTTCCGAACCATAAAGGTTTCTTCATTGGAGTTGAGTTTGAACCATTCAAACAGCACATCCACATAATCTTTCATATCGTGTGCCCGCCTGCGGGCGGTTTCGATGTATTCTTCGCGTTCCGCACCGGCCACAATTCCTTTTTGCGCCGCATCCAAATATCCGATGAGGGTTGTCAACGGGGTACGCACATCATGGGAAAGGCTTGTCATCAACTGCTTATTTGTTTCTTCTGCTTTTTTTAAGTCCATGACTTGTCCCCGAAAGTCATGGACAATTTCATTGATTTTATAGCAGATTGAGGAGGTCATATCATTGGTTTTTGCCAGTATTTTTCGATTGCTGTTGCCTTGCACAATGTCGTCCAGAGTATCCGATATGTCATTTAGCTTTAGCTTAATGTTTCGTATTTTACGGAATAATAGCAGCGCGAAAATCACAGCGGCAGTGGCAATGATAAACAAAACTATAAACAATCCAAAATTTATATAAACGCCATCCATAATCACACCTCGCGGCTAAAGCGGTAGCCTACACCTTTGACGGTCTGAATATAAGTCGGGTTGTTTGGGTCAGACTCTATGCTTTTTCGCAGTTTACTGATATATCCCATGATGTTGTTATCATCATAAGCATATTGTTCCTGCCATACTTCTTCATATATCTGCTGCTTGGTCAGAATCTTTCCCTGATTTTTGGCAAGGTAGCAGAGAATATTAAATTCCTTTGCGTGAAGTTCTATTTGCTCATTCCGGGCGGTAACAATCCGGGTATCCTTATCAATGGTAAGTCCTTGAAAGGTATAACAATTGTGTATTTCATTGGAGCCGGTATTCAAGGTCGTGTATCTTCGGATCAAAGATAAAACGCGGGCCGTAAATTCTTCCACATCAAAAGGCTTTGTCAGATAATCGTCCGCGCCTGACCTCAGGCCATTTACCTTATCGGCGCTGGCGATTTTGGCCGTAAGCATCAGCACAGGAACGGAGCTTATCTCTCTTATTTTTTCGAGAACCTGAAATCCATCCATTTCCGGCAGCATAACATCCAGAACAATAAGGTGATAGCTACCTTGCGCAGCTCGATCTAATCCACCCGTACCGGTATGGGCAAGATCAGCGGTTATGCTTTCCTTCTCCACACATTTTTTCAGTAATTGGCATAGCTCTATGTCATCATCAATAATTAAAATGTTATTTTGCATTCCAAGTCCTCCATTATTTATCACTTTCGGGTTTTTTCCTTGCATCCGCAGGCTTTTCCGCGTTCTTTGGAATCATCCATATCCTGCTGAAACGCAATGCACCTTCAATCCTGCTTTCTTCACACAGCTTTTGTATCCGTCGTTCGGATATACCCCATTTTTGAGAAGCCTCCCGAACTGATATAAAATCCATCTTTTCATCCTCCGTTATATAAATAACCACTTTTATTATATACGGATGAACGAATAAAATCAACTTTACACTTCACATAAGAAAGAAATTATGAACCGTTTATGATAATGTCCGAGTGTACCACTTTTGATTATGTCCCAGAATTGAAATATCAGACAATAAAATTGCTTGTGGACACAAATGGGAATAAAAAGGCCGCCGCATTAAAAATTGGATGCTCAGTGAGGCACATCAACCGCATGATCAGCGGGTATCGAAAATCGGAAAATCCTTTTTCATTCATGTGAATCTGGGACACCAACCGGTTCGTGCCATTAACAGGGAGATCAAACGACTGGAGTGATATCATAAAAGTCCAGTCCCAAACCACAAGGGAAAAAGGTTACTATCGAAAGAAAACAGCATTCATTAATTTTTGTTCTCAGTTTGCTCCTGCAGGCTGGTACAAAAAGTATACCGAGACACCAATTACTGATGCGATACTTGATCGGATTAACCATGATTCCTACACGGTACGGTTGGAACCAACCGCCGGATACCATGGTTCCTTTAACCGGTATATTTATCACATTTACTTAATCATCAAATGGCACTTTGGAAAATCCAACAGAAATAATAAAAATCCATTTTTTCAAAATACTAATAATTTTTCAAAAAATAAAAAAAGACACCCTTTTTAAGGGTGAATACTTGAAAATTCATTAAATTTGTCGTGCATACGCATGGTATTCCTCAAACAAAAAAAGAGCCGAAACGGCTCTAATATGCGAAAAAATGGTGTGCCCTGGGCGTACCCTCCCGTATGCACGACATTAATCAAGGCAAAATGTCGATTTTAATTAAGAATCACTTAAGGAATTATCGTATTATTCGGCGAATTCCTATGATTTACATCAAAATATTGGCACTTTTTTAGGTGATGAAGGGTCGAACCACTTCACAGTGATAATTATTATCGACATGTATAAGCGCTTAAAACCCCTTTAATATGCGATTTGAAAGAAATTCATTCGTTTTCTCAATCCAAATATTTAAATTTATTTTTATTTATACACTATTTTTTTCACCAACATGTCCATTAAGCCCATTATTTTATTCCTGATGTGTGCAAATTGTGCACTGTGAATCTTTTCAGCATATTTTCACATTCCCTAATAAAGTAAAATTTGGACACCCTAATTCAGTCGAGCTGGTAGCATCTTCACCACAGAAGCTTCCACAGCCACTGCTGCCTCCACTAATTCCTTCACCAAATGGATTGTGTATTTGCCCTTGACCATTTTTCTGCTGTTATTCAAATACATTATTATTCATTCTCAAAATTGTTTTATAGTACCGCTAACCCAATTACAAAAACCTGTCCAAGAACGTCCGCGGTAGTTTTGGCGATTCAGTGGATTCAATCCTTATAAAAACAAGATCTGCAGCAACTTGGTTGCTGCAGATCAATATTCACTTGATAAATAAGGAATACTATTAATAACGTAATGGTAATTATTGCTCCTTTTATCAATTCATACTCTGGTGTCCCTTTTTTTATGTTTGTGTATGGAGCTACAAACAGCCCAATCATAACAAGGAAGGTTATACAAGCTATGATAATAAACGCACTATTGTCAAAATAGCTCAATATAGGAAAACCCATATTGACAAGGTAAATAAACCAAGTAAAAAGGATAATAAAAAGAGTTCCTCTCATTACTAACTTTGGCATACTTTTTCCTTTGTTTTTTATCAAATCAATCACTACCCAAATCGTGACAGCTATTAATGCCCCACCCCAAAATAAATATTTTTCCATATAAACTCCTTTTAGTCTATTAATCTGTTTTCTATCTGATCTGCGGACCATCCAATAGCAACGCCCATTCCAACTGCAATGATAGGCAATGCTATTGTGCAAGGTGGCATTATCGATTCTTATAATGCTTATTAATCAGCTGCCTCCAGCACATAAAATATTTTCAAATACTGATACCCCAGCCTATGCTATTGTTACTGGTTATTAGTCAGGATTTAAATTATTTCTGCTGCATTTTCCAAAGAGCCATCGGATGATTATGAATACGTAATAGGATTTCTTCATTATCAAAGAGCAGTTCCGGAAGGTATTTTTTCATGCGAAAAGCATCTAAAAATTACTGTTCTTTATCGCTTAAACTAAGGAGTTCTTTTAGATAGGACTTGACCTGTGTTTGTACCGCCGCCAATTCAAATTTTTCTTTCTTTCGTATGACGGGATATAGGTCTGTCCGAATTTTATACTTAGTAATGCTATCAATGCGTTTAAAATCAAATGTTTCTGGTACGTTTGCACTAGCGATAGCGCTATAAAACACAACACATTTCCGTAGCATATTTTTCTGCGTGTCATCAAAGAGATTAAAATAAAGCATATTATTAATGTCATACAGATCCCGTGAGGCAGCTCTTGAAAGTAAGGCAACGATTTTGCTGGCATATATTTCAATAGGAGCAACGGATAAAATTGTTGTATTTCTGAATACACCCAATGTTTCAATGGATCGATGTTCCAATGGCAGTACATGGCAGCGTAATGAG
>Ga0209125_1001022_pt1 | contig 29866 bp, 21 predicted proteins | sample BarGraIncub1131A_FD_184503 | JGI IMG/M metagenome (GOLD analysis project Ga0209125, IMG submission 184503) | Arctic peat soil microbial communities from Barrow, Alaska - Barrow Graham LP Incubations 11-31A (SPAdes) (version 2) | ecosystem: Environmental > Terrestrial > Soil > Wetlands > Peat... | reverse complement strand
TACACCGTCCGCTTTATAAGTGGTTCCTGGATCAGATAGCCATTGATAGCTATCGTCCCCGACAGATTGAATTCTCTCGTCTTAACCTGACCTACACCGTGATGAGCAAGCGCAAACTGCTTAAGCTGGTGAACGAAGGACTTGTAAATGGCTGGGACGACCCCAGAATGCCAACTATTTGTGGACTTCGCCGTCGTGGATACACCCCTGAATCATTGCGTAACTTTGCAGAAATGATCGGCATAGCCAAACGCGATCAGCTCATTGATGTATCTCAGCTTGAATATTGTCTTCGCGAGGACCTGAATAAAAAAGCAAATCGTGTAATGGCAGTGTTGAATCCATTGAAAGTTGTCATCACCAACTTTCCCGAAGGACTTGTTGAAGAGCTGGAAGCTGTTAATAATCCTGAAGATCCTTCAGCAGGAAGCAGGAAGATCTATTTCACAAAAGAATTATACATCGAGCGCGAAGACTTCATGGAAGAACCACCAAAGAAGTTTTTCAGGTTGGCTCCCGGAACAGAAGTCCGTATGCGTTATGGCTTTTTCATTCGTTGTACTGATGTTGTCAAGGATGCTTCCGGAAATATACTTGAACTACATTGCACTTATGATCCTGCAACCAGGGGGGGCAATTCTCCTGACGGCCGCAAGGTAAAGGGCACCATTCACTGGGCCTCCGTAAGTCATTCCATCGAAGCCGAAGTTCGTCTTTTCGACCGTTTATTCATAAATGAAAATCCAGAAGATGTACCTGAAGGAGAATCCTTTATCGACAACCTGAATCCGCAGTCGTTGACAGTATTACCAAAAGCATACGTAGAACCTGGACTGGCATCATCACAGCCGCTTGATAGTTTTCAATTCGAACGGTTAGGTTATTTCTGTACCGATTACGATTCCAAACCCGGAAAGCTTGTTTTTAATCGTATTGCCACTTTAAAAGATTCATGGGCTAAGATTGAAAAGGCAGGATAACCTTGATATTTTCCAATATTTTCAGCACTTGTACTTTCTATTTTCAAAAATAAGCGTACTTTTGCACTGGAATTGTCCGATAGTGTAATGGCAACACGTCTGTCTCTGGATCAGAAGACTCCAGGTTCGAGCCCTGGTCGGACAACATAAATAAATCTCAACAGTCTAATATTTGGATCGTTGAGATTTTTTTAATTTGGGTAGTTAAAACATTGTTAAAACAAAAAGTATTTATAAAGACTTTTTAATATATTGTTAGATTTTCACCAACAATCAAATGAATTTGAGATCGGGATGTAGTTATGTTGATAACAAATTATATGTCAATTAAAAACTATTAATAACTTTGCATTACTGATAAAGGGTTTCTTAAAGTTAGAATAACATCATCTTATTTTATTGATAGTTATGATAAACTATCAACAATAGATAATATAACTTGTCGTGCTATTGATCACTTAGTTTAATTTTAATAAATGAAAACAACAGCATTGATAACATTATATGGCTTTATTTTTCTATTTACTTCTTGTCGTTTTATACCTGAAGATAAATTAGATTTTGTCAATTCATGTCAAGATGTTACAGATTCCTTATATGTATTGAGAAATTTAAAAGATTTTAATACTACAGATGCCGATATTACTTATAATTGTTTTATCGGTTATCATAAAGAATTTATCATTAATAACGTTAATCTTGGAGATTTTGATGAATTAGTACAAGGTATTAAACCAAATGAGGATAGTTTAAAGAAAGTCTACTCTGGTGATTTTAAAAGATTGTTCCTATTAATGGCATATTTAAGGAAAAATCATATTTCCGGTTATTATATTGATGAAGACAGTCACCGTTATGTTTTTCTGTACAGAGAATATGAGTATGGAGATCGTTCGAGCGACTCCAGATCTATCTTATTTAAAGATGAGTATTCAGATATTTTTAAAAATGAATACTTTATAAAAGATGAATCTGATAAATTAATACTTGTAATCCATAATATGCATGGCCTCTAAATCTGGTTTATACCCAAAAGCAATAAATCAGATGATGACATTTTTTTAAAATAAGACTAGTGACCATGATAGAAGTTAAAATCCTTTATTTAAAAACCAGATTATGATAATTGAGACAAAATTCAATGTCAAAAAGTACATTCAACTTACGTTTGTCATGGCATATAAAAGGCCAACAATGATATTTTTAACGATTATAGGATTGTTTGATTTTATCATTTCAACAATGTATTTTCTTGGTTTCAATATTACATTAGATGAATTACCATTATTTCTTGGTTTCAATATTGGGTTTGCTGAAAAACCATATTTGCCGTTGATATTGGGTTTCTGTATACTTGTAGTACTGCCATCTTTAAATTATTATTCATGTATCAAAAACTATTCGACAAACGGATTATTGTCAGAAAAAATAAATTATGAGTTTACAAACGATAAAATTTATGTAACCGGTGAAACTTTCAAAACTGAAAAAGACTGGTCTAAGATTTATAAAATTATGGAGATAAATAACTGTATTTTAATTTATCAGAGCAAACAATTGATCACTATAATACCGAACGAGTTTTTTGGTGAAAAAATAAGTGAGTTTAGGAATATCGTGAGAAGTAAAAATATAAAGGGGAAATTGAAAAAGGGTTAATACAGTTACTTAAACTAATTCTATGAGACACTATTTTATTCTGGCATTCTTCATTCTTCTTTCGAAACAACTTTTTTCAACTGAAATCCCAATCATCAAATTTGATTATTTTTCTTCTGATGGCATGAAAATTAATGGGATATTGTATATGCCAAAAACACAATTAAAAAAAATAGTAATACAGGCAAATGAAAGAGTGTCTGAGAGTGCTTCACCATTAACTATTTGCGATTCAACATTCATTTTGAATCAACTTAAAGATAGCCTTTGTGGAAATGGTATAGGATATTTTGTCTATTCTTTTCCCGAAGGTATCAATCCTATTGGACATTTTAATACCAATTGGAGCCTTTATACCTATGCAGACGATGTTGATATTGCCATATCAGTTCTGAAAAAGGAAAAGGAGTTTCAGAATATCGAAATAGGAGTAATAGGTTGTAGTGAATTAGGATGTTCTGCTGCTGTTGTGGCATCAAGAAATCCCAAAGTCAGTTTTATGATTTCAATTACTAGTTTGATAGTCAATGGGTGTGATAACTTTTTATATAATTGGCTTAGTGATGACAATAAGGGTTCTAAGGGAAACTTTTATTTTTTTGAAATGATGTTAAAATCAATACTGACCGATTATACACCTTGGAATGATGGTAAAAGTTTTATGTATAAAGGTAAAAGATACTTGAATACGAATCAAAAATTTGATGATTGCTTTAAGGAGACGATAGATTCTGTTGGTAGATATATATTTACGTTAAATAAATACGACAAAACAATACCAACTAAAGCATCAAAATTAATCAAGAATCTATGGCAAAATAATAATCACTTGGATACACACCAAAAGGTGGCAAAAGTAAGGCACAAGCAAGTAAGCGCATTTACTATAAACGTTCGTTTCCCCGACCAAAAGGTGGCACAAGTAAGGCACAAGCTGGGTTTTGACGAGCTTATTGACAGTATTATATGCAAACGCATGTTTACTTTGCCTTCACAAAAAGCAATGACTCAATGGAATCGAGGTATTTATTCTAAAATAAAAATACCCACATTGATTGCATTAGGGGATCAGGATAAGTTGATTCGTTACTCAAATGATAAAGATGCACAAAATATTATTGAAAAATATCACAACTTAAATATTACACTGAAAGTGTTTAAAGATCATGGACATATGTTAAGCACACAGAAAATGGAGTTGAAAAAAATTTCAGTTCAAACCAAAACAGGGGTTTTAAATTTAACTGCACAGTGTACGTCTACTCCCAGTTCTACAATAAGTTGGATTGTTGATTGGATTAAAAATCATTAATTAATTCAAGGTTTGAATTTCACCAACAACCAAATGAATTCGGGATTGGGATGTAGCGCATGTTGATAATGGCTTTCTTATATACTTATATACAGGTTGTTATATATTTTTCTTAAAACATTTTAACTTTTCTTAAAACATTTCACAACGATTTTTTTCTGGTCAATGTTCTAAATTATTTGCGAATTGAAGAATATTAGTTCATATATACTTTTCTTAATTCAAAGTTGTACTGTGAGGGATTTCGGCTATTCGACTAAATGTTACCGACAGTACTTCATTGTTTTAAGTCGTTTAGCAATTTGTCAATATCCTTCAATGTTTCCGTTTGTGATATGTTTTCCCCATTTCCTAATGAATAAATGTTGTCACAAATCTTAACCAGTCTTCCGAGTAAAGAATCATTAGGCGACCATGTCTCACCAATTTTTACCTGCCCATTTTTGTTAGTAGTAGCAAAATAGTAATTTACTCCATCAGCTCTTACTGTTATTAAATTTAAATCACGTACTGGCATCTTTGTCTGTTCTTCTAATAGTTTGAATAAGTCAACTATTTTGAGATATAATTCGTTAACCAATTCTGTCTTGTTTGAAACTAGTTCAACTTTCTTTCTGTTTTTTGCATACCAATAACTTTCTGACATTCTGTTACTCACAACATGGTTTTTACCTTCTATTGTCTCAATGGAAAATGAGTATTCATTAGAGAATGATGGCATTGAAGTGTATCTCGCAATTGGTCTTTCGGAATATCCTTTATACAACAATGGGAATACATTGTCGTAATAATCTTTTAGATCGCCTTCGTATTGCTTAAAGTCCCTTGCTGGTTCCAAATGTTGTTTTTGTCCGAAACATAAAATTGTCGTCAAAACAAAAGTTAATATTAAAATTGTTTGTCTCATTGTCGTTTAGTATTGTGCATAACGGTTGACGCTATGGCAAGTGCGGGAATAAATTGTTGCTCAACTGTCTGCCATCACAAATGTAAGTAAAGATGTCGCGCATATTAAGGTAATTGTTTTATTGTGTGGTGATTTTATTTTTCTGCCCGATAATTGTTAATTCTATAGCTGTTGAAAAGGAAAAAATACTAATTCTTCAAGATTTAGTTTCATTCAGTTTAATATCTATAACAACAATTTTGGTTTTCTATTCAGTAGGATTATTAGTAGTAAAACTAATTGGCTTGGGTAATTCAGACATCTTTAGTTTTTTGATTTAATTTAATCTTAAAACATTCTTAAAACAAATCTAAATAGCAAATATATAATTTTATTGATTATATAAAATATTTCTATTTGGTTCAAGATTTAAAGAAGGTAAAACAAAAAAATACACAACTATAAGACCCATTAACCATACTAAAATTGATAACCACGAATAATTTCTTTCAAACCAAGTAAATTTAGATTTTAACCAATCTAATAAAAAAAGTGGGCTTGCCAAAATTAATAAAATAAATAAGTTTTTTAATAATAACATATCTTAATGGTTTACAGCACAACAACAAAATTATAATTTTTTCATTTGAATTCATTTATTTATATAAAATGAAAAGGGCATAAAGCCCTTTTTTCAATTGTAAACAAATCATCAATTAAGGACCCTTATACCTCCACAAGTTTCACTTTTATAATAAGTGAAACATTTTCCTTACATTCACCATACAATTAAAATCTAAAATAAATGGAGATAAAATAGCATGTTATATACACGATCAAACATATAATACATGTGAACCAAGCTGTTACTGTTTTAGTAGTTGTGTTCCTAATCCTTGTTAAAATATAAACTATGTTTAAAAAAATAAACATTAAAAAACTATTTTATCTTAGTTTTTGTATTGCAGGATATTTTTTATTACTGGGCATAAATGCGTTTATTGTAAAATCTAACTTTATCCTAATTGGATTCTTTCAAGAATTATTAACGATTCCGATGTTAATTGTTCTATTGATTGTATTTATTCTTTCAGTTAAGTATTCTGTTGACGATAAATTTAGAATAAAAAAATATTCATTTTGGACATTTTTAATTTCATCAGTTACTCTTCTTCTAACATTTGGAAGTTTATTTTTAGTTATATTCAAAAATATGCAAAAATAAACAACCAAAAACTATTTTATCCTAGTTTTGGTATCAAAGGATAATTTTCATTACTGTACATAAATGGCCCTCTTTTCCGGACGATTGCATCGTGAGGGAGTAAAAAAACAGATAATGAATGGCATGGATAATCCGCATTTTGAAATCAGTGCAGAAAAAAAACCTTTACGTTATAATATAGATATCAAAATAAAATCCCTAATTTTGTCAACCCGAAATCAATAAATTGCATTTAATACGGGATGTAGCGCAGCTTGAATTATCAATTTATATAAGTTTATATCCAGGTAGTTATATATTATTCTTACAACATTTCTATTATTGAAGATTTATTATTTTCTTGTAGGTGGAACCTAAAGTTTATATTATTTTTGAAATTAACTAATTAAAACATATAGTTTATGCAAAAGCTATTACCAATTTTATTGCTTTGTCTTCCAATTGTTTTTTTTATCGCACTATTTCTTGGTATTGTAAAAAAAACAAAAAGTTATGGATCACATCATTGATTTTTCTGATCATTTCCGTATTGTCAGAAATTGTTTTATTTACATTTAAGGTAAAGTAATAATACGATTAAATAAACTCTGTTCGCCTTAGCGTAGAGATTGGCGCAGAATGTTGAGTGAAGCGTCTCGCTTCGTTCAAGCTAAAAGGAAGTTTCCAAACTTCCATCTCCCACGGAAAAGGTGGCAACCACCTTTTCCGTGGGAGATGTCCAAAAATTGACATGTAATTCCTAAGAAGAATACTCTCAATCCATTAAGCTCCAACAGTACCTGTCTTGACTTTTTCAGCTCGCTTGTAATTGGCAATAATCACTCCACTTGGTGTCACTGTACTCTCTATAAGTGTGAATGCTGCCGGAATCGTGCCATTGTCAAACAATTTTTTTCCTTTACCAAGAGTCAACGGGAAAATTTTGAGGCGGAGTTCGTCAACTAAATCATTTTCGAGTAGTGTCTGGATGAGTTTGCCGCTGCCCCAAACCTGAATGTCAGAACCTTCTGATTTTTTGAGCTTTTCGATATCTGCCAGGCTTTTGAGGAATACTGAGTTTTTCCAATCTGTCTTTTTCATGGTCTTGGACATGACGTATTTTGTGACCTCATTGATACCTGGCCATCCATTTTCATGATCTGGCCAGAAGCTGGCCCAAATCTCAAATGTTTTTCTGCCCAAAAGAAGATCTGCAGGTTGCATCTCTTTTTCCAGGACCTTATCAGTAACATCGTCAAAATAAGGTGCAACCCAACCGCCATATTTGAAGCCGACCGATGTATCTTCCTCAGGTCCACCAGGTGCTTGCATTACTCCATCTAATGTAATAAATGATAAAACGATTATTTTTCTCATAATCTTACGGAGTTAAATTGTTAAGACTTTAAAACAATAAGAAAAATAAGAATGTTTAATCATTAACCTTAAATTCCGATAAATACTACTGATAGTTGTTAAATAACAACAATAATTAGCGTAATTACAACTAACAGTTTCTGTATTTCTATTGATTCTGGAAATGAGTCATGATATCTTTGTAGTGTCATCAAAATACAATAAAAGAGATAGCAGCAATGTTAAATACTAAAATGATTGGCAATAAAATTGCCGAAGCACGAAAGAAAATAAATATTTCTCAAGCCCAGCTTTGCTCAGCTTCTATTCATCAGTTCTCAGGCAGTCGGAAAGTGGGAGCGTGGAGAATCAATGCCGGACATCATTACTTTTAACCGTATCGCGGAAATTCTGGGGGTTGACCTTAACTATTTTTCAGAAAGTTTCCAATCTGTGGCCACTGAAATGGCACCCGTTGAGTCTTTGGTTAAGCAATCGGTTGAATTGCCATCCGGAAAGCAGAAGAAAAAGCTTAGCTGGGATATGTCACGCGGGAACTGGGTAGATGCTGACTTTTCCGGGTTGAAAAACCTGCATGAAAAATTCAGTTCCTCCAACATGCAGCATTGCCTGTTTATCGGTTCAGATATGTCGGGACTGCTTCTAAAAAGCAATAATGTTGATAGCTGTAACTTCTCAGGTTCCGACATCAGCAGCAGTCACATTCAGCGTTCCAACTTACTCAACAATTTATTTAAGGACTGTTCTCTGAAAGAAACTGAATTTTCAGAGAGCTATATCATGGGTTGCGATTTCTCCGGCGGCGATTTTAACGGAGCGGCGTTTAAATCTGGTGGCTTCCAGAACAACCCAATTGCAAATGCCGTGTGGAATCGCACCTCTTTTATTGGAATGCAGATTGTCGATATAGTTTTCGATGGTAAAGTGGAGGACTGCTCTTTTGAAAACTGCGCCTTTAAAAAAGTGATATTCCAGAATTCAACACTTATTAACACTTTTTTTAAAAACAAGAGTTTGAAAGGGATCCGGTTTATTGACTGTCAAGCAGATAAGTTGACCTATGCTTTTTTGAAAAACGGAAAAGCGGATTTAACCGGCATTACATTACTAACACCATAAAGGGAAAATGAATATGTCGCAAAATGAAATCGACATCTCGGTGCAAGCGCCTTTTCTTTTCCATTAATCTTCCTGCCGTTTATCAGCTCAGCTTTTGTGCCGACCGAATCAATGCGATCGTACGTTCGTGCCTTTGCCGAAAATCAGCCTGTGACCTCGATAGTAGTGACCATCCGTGCGCTACTTTCAAACTTCTTCATCTCTAAATGAAGCATAGAGACCACTGTGCATTGATACTTCCAATAGTTTTGATTTATATTCACTGAAAATGTGGTGTCATTTACCCCTGACATACACTATTTTTCATGCCAAATCTTCATCCAAATTGTTCAGAAACTATAAAATTTTCAGAAGAAATATTCTTCGATATTTTAGAGATAAGCCGGGTATAACATGGGTATAATTCGGGTATAATTTGAATATATCATGGGTCTAAGACCCAAATTATACTCAAATCATTCCCGAAATATTTCCGATTTATATTCATGATATTATGGAGACTTCAATTTATATTTGCTTCATTAAATTTCGTATTTGTCGTAAGGATCATCAAATGGGTCAATAGCTTTCCTGTTTGATCCCCAATTTTTAGATTGATTCCTATTGTATCAATCTCAAAATTGATTCTTTAAGAAAAAGAAAAACTAAAAATTAATGTTTATCATTGTATACAAATCCGCACTCTTTTAATGGCTGTGTTTGACGTGTAATTGGTGGCGCTGTTTCATTGTACTTTTCAGTCAATGTTGATATTGATACAAAATGTAAGGATTCACTGTTTGAATGGGATATAATTATGAATGATCGGGATAAAATACGGGAAGCACTCGTTGTTGATTTAGAAGGAGTTGGTTTAATGGATCTCTTCAGCCTTGAGGAACTTCAGCGGCTGCAGGATTTATTTGCTGATGCTAATGAAGTTGCGTCCATAATAACACATCCTGATGGCAGCCCGATTACCAATCCCAGTAACTTTACCCGCTTGTGCAAAGACATTATTCGCACAACAGTAAAAGGTTGCGCCAATTGTTTTCACTCTGATGCAATCCTTGGTTGCAATAATCCTGCTGGCCCTATTATTCAACCTTGCTTAAGCGGAGGTTTATTGGATGCCGGAGCAAGCATTACAGTAGGTGGCAAGCACATCGCCAACTGGCTAATTGGGCAAGTGCGTACAGATGAATTGAATGAAGAACAAATGTTGGCGTATGCCGATCAGATTGGAGCAAACCGCGAAGATTTTAAGCAAGCGCTGAATGAAGTTCCTAAAATGACGGTGGAGAAATTTAATAAAATAGCACAGCTGCTATTTGCTTTTGCCAATGAGCTATCAGCTAAATCATACAATAAACTGAAGTTTCAATTACAAATTGCCGAACATGAAAAAGTTACAAAACAACTGGAAGAAAGCAGGGAGAATCTTTCTACCACTTTATATTCCATTGGCGATGGCGTAATTTCTACCGATATAAATGGATTGATTGTCAACATGAATCCTGTAGCCGAAAAACTTTGCGGATGGGATTTGGCTGTTGCCGAAGGAAAGGAATTGACTGATGTTTTCAATATTATTAATGCAGAAACCCGCGAAACCGTTGCCAATCCTGTAAAGAAAATATTGGAAAGCGGTAAAATATTCAAGTTTAAAAGCAATAAAGTTTTAATTAACCGCAAAGGTGAAGAGTTTAATATTGCTGACAGTGCAGCACTTATTCACGACAAGAAGGGTAACACAACCGGCGTAGTTATGGTTTTTTCGGATGTAACCGAGAAATATATTGCACAAAAAAAGCTAAAAGATAGTGAGGAGAAATTCAAGAAAGCTTTCCAGACCAGCAATGATTCAATCAATATCAATAGACGGGACGGAACGTACATTGATGTTAATGATGGATTTACAAATCTTACCGGTTTTACTCAGGAAGATGTTTCAGGGAAGTTGACAAATGATATAGCTATTTGGGCTATTCCCGAAGATTTAGAAAAGTTGGGTGCAGGTCTAAGGGAGAGGGGATTTGTTAAAAACCTTGAATCAAAATTTCGTTGCAAAGACGGTTCCCTGATAACTGCCATCATATCGGCCAATATCATTATTCTGAACAATGAACCCCATATTCTGACCATAGCGCGTGATATCACCGAACGCAAAAAGATGGAAGAATTAATCCTCAAAAGTAAACAGCAGTATGATAATTTGGTTTCCAATATACCAGTTGGAGTATATATCTTGCGAACTAAACCCGAGGGGACATTTGCACTAGATTATGTCAGTCCCAGAATGGCAGAAATGCTCGATTTAAGTATTGAAAATTTAATTACAAATAGCGATGCTGTTTTCAAAGCAATTCATCCTGAAGATTTGGAGGGCTTTGTCAGATTAAATCAGGAAGGAATACAACTAAAGCGGCCATTCAACTGGAAAGGGCGTGCAGTAGTTAAAGGAGTTGTCAGATGGCTGCACTTTAGATCACTGCCCCAGGATCAGGAAAATGGAGATACTTTGTGGCATGGATTAATCGTTGACATCACTGAACGAATGATGGCTGAAGAAGAAATCAAACATCAAAACGGAGAACTTGTCAAACTAAATGCCGAAAAGGACAAATTTTTCTCGATCATAGCTCACGATCTGCGCAGCCCATTCAATAGTTTTTTAGGGTTAACGCAAATCATGGCTGAAGATTTACCAAGTCTGACGATGGCTCAGATACAGAAAATAGCAGTAAATATGAGCAAATCGGCCACTAATTTATACAGTTTGCTCGAAAACCTATTGGAATGGTCACAAATTAAAAATGGCGTATTTTCTTATAATCCTGAAGTCATTCAATTGCGTTTAGTTGTAGATGGATGTATTGAAATGATCCATGAGTCTGCCAAAAACAAAGACATTCAAATAGCAAATGATATTGCTGTTGGGGTAGAAGTTTTTGCTGACAGTAACATGATTCAAACTATTATCCGTAACCTTGTTTCAAATGCCCTAAAATTTACAACCAAAGGAGGAAAAGTAAATTTTTCAGCTAAAGCATCCGGCAACCAATGCATCGAAATTGCAATTAAGGATTCTGGCATCGGAATGGGCCAGGTTCTAATTGATAATTTATTCCGGATTGATTTTAAAACGAATAGATTGGGCACCGAAAACGAACCCAGTACTGGAATAGGATTGTTGCTTTGCAAAGAATTCGTTGAAAAACAAGGCGGAAAAATTTGGGTTGAAAGCGAGGTTGGAAAGGGTAGTACGTTTTCTTTTTCGATTCCAATGGCTTAATGGTCAGCTTATATCGGATACAATTTAAATGTATACCATAATCAGTAAAAGACTCTAAATACTTACAGAAAATTCCTAACATGAAAATAGCATTACTTAGTCTGATCATTACTTTATTATTCAGTTGTGTGCAAGCACAGGAAAACAACAAATCGCTTCCCTTTCGAAACGAAAAGCTCTCATTTGATCAAAGAGCCAGAGATCTGGTTTCACGGCTTACTGTCGAAGAAAAGATTTCGCTGCTTAATGCGACTTTTAATGGAGTTCCACGATTAGATATCCCAAAATACTTCCACGGAAATGAAGCCTTACATGGGGTAGTTCGTCCGGGTAAGTTTACGGTTTTCCCTCAGGCCATTGCCTTTGCTGCAACATGGAATCCTGACCTCATCTTATCCGTTTCCTCAGCTATATCAACTGAATCAAGGGCAAGATGGAATGAATTGAAGCGGGGAGAAAATCAAAAAGCGCTTTATAGCGATCTTTTAGCATTTTGGTCGCCTGATATTAACCTGGCACGCGATCCCAGGTGGGGAAGAACGCCTGAAACTTATGGTGAAGATCCTTTCTTAAGTGGACGGATGGCTGTTTCTTTTATCAAAGGTATACAGGGTGATGATCCAAAATATTTAAAGGCAGTGGCTACCCCAAAACATTATGTGGCAAACAATGAAGAACATAACCGGTTTGAGTGCAATGCTATAATGAGTGACCGTTCTCTGCGCGAATATTATCTGGCTCCTTTCGAGACTGCTATCAAAGAAGGGAAGGCCGAATCGATCATGAGCGCTTATAATGCGGTAAACGGAATCCCCTGCACTGCAGATAAGCTGTTGTTGACCGACATTCTCCGCACGGAATGGGGCTTTAACGGTTATGTGGTTTCTGATTGCGGAGCTCCCGAATTGATGGTTTCCAATCATAAATATGCCAGAAATAAAACAGAAGCAGCTAAATTGGCACTAGATGCAGGACTGGACTTAGAATGTGGCGGGGACACTTTCTCAACTTTTTTATTGGATGCGTATAACAAAAAAATGGTTTCGGAAACCCAGATTGACAGTGCGGCCATCAGGGTATTAAGGGCTCGATTCAAGTTAGGCGTTTACGATAATCCGGAATCTGTTTCGTATAATAAAATATTGCCTTCGATGGTAGGGTGTAAGGCGCATCAGGAACTGGCACTTGAGACAGCCAAACAATCTATCGTTCTGTTGAAAAATGAAAAAAACTTGCTTCCATTAAACAGGCAGTCGATCAAATCAATTGCCGTATTTGGCATCAATGCAGCTGTTTGTGAATTTGGTGATTATAGTGGAACACCGTTGAATGCTCCTGTCAGTATTTTAGATGGTATAAAAAACAAAGCAGGAAAGAAGATCAAGATTAACTTCATACCCTGGGTTAATCGCGAAGATGGATTAGAATTGATTCCGGCCAATTGTTTTCATTTAGAAAAGTCAACCACACATGGCTTAAAGGCTGAATATTTTTCGACTGAAAATCTTACCGGAACTCCAAAAAGCAGAATTGAACCCATTGTTAATTTTGATCCTGCCAATCAGCCTCCCGATCCTTTCGTGCCCAAGAGTCCGAAATCAATTCGCTGGTCTGGTATCTTAACGCCTAAAATAACCGGTGAATATACGATATCGGCCAATTCTGATGATGGTTTACGTTTATACATCAATGATAAATGTTTGATTGATCACTGGGTTGAACGGGCAAACGCTGCCAATAAAATCAAAATATCATTGGAGGCCGGAAAAGAATATAAGTTGGTAATGGAATATTATGACCATGCCGGTGAAGCCATTGCCCAATTAAAATGGACCCTTCCCGAAGGGAATCAAAAAGATACATACGCCAATGAGAAAAAGGCTGCCGGAGAATCTGACTATGTGATTGCTGTATTAGGCATTAACAAAAGCATTGAAAGAGAGGGTCAGGACAAGAAAGATTTAAACCTTCCTGCCGACCAGGAAGCATTTATCAAAGAACTTTATAAGGCAAATCCTAAAATAATTGTCGTGTTAGTAACGGGTAGCCCTTTATCAATCAACTGGATAGACGCAAATATCCCGGCCATTGTAAATGCATGGTATCCGGGAGAACAAGGAGGCGTTGCAGTTGCAGATGTATTGTTTGGAGATTATAATCCGGCAGGCAGACTCCCGCTTACCTTTTATAAATCTGTTGATGACCTTCTCCCATTCGACGATTATGAAATTTCAAAGGGAAGAACCTATCTCTACATAGATAAAAAACCGCTCTATCCCTTTGGTTTTGGACTGAGTTATTCTAAATTTGATTACCTGGGAATGCTATGTGAAAAAAGCACTTATTTTCCAAAAGATTCGGTTGAAGTAAAGGTAAAGGTAAAAAATAGTGGCAAATACAATGGAGAAGAAGTAGTGCAACTATATGTGCATCAGGAGAAAGCCGATTACAAGCAGCCTGTTAAACAATTAGTGGCCTTTAAAAGAATTCCAATAAAAAAAGGAGAAGTCAAAACTGTTAAATTGAAATTTGCTATTGATCAATTACGCCATTGGGATGAAGCCAATAAATGCTGGAAGGTACAATCGGGTGAATACAAACTCATGGCGGGCGCATCCTCTGAAAATATTCATCTGAATCAACTTATTAAAGTCATGAATTAATTTAAAAGTTGTTCTTTACCACAAGTACATTATAAAAAAGGTTTTGTGCCAACATTGTTTGAATGAATAAGGCCTTTTAAGAGCAACTAACCCATAGAGCCGGTCGATAGCTTCAAATTTATCTAAAAACGCATAAGCCCCTATAGAAATCAATCTACAGGGGCTTAATCAGGTCGTCAATCTATATTTGAAAAGGCTTTATAAATTTGCTACGCCTCTATAGATGCTATTCCTTTTCGGATCCGATTAATTGTTTCTTCTTTTCCAAGGATTGAAGCAATCTGAAACATGGCTGGTCCTGCATTTGAACCAACGCTTACTAAACGCCATCCATTCATGATTTGTCCCATTCCAATATTTTTATCTTCCAGATAAGCTTTTACTGAAGTTTCAAGCGACACTTCATCAAAAGATTCCAAGGTTTCAAGAAACTGCGCCAAGTCTTCAAGCAGGTGAGGAGTTTCAGCTTTCCATTTTTTCTTTATCACATCCTGATCATAGCTTTCAGGCGCTTTAAAGAAAAAGTGTGCTTGTGTCCAAAATTCTGAAACGAAGTGGACGCGTTCTTTCATCAGGCTACAAATCCTGGTGACATAATCAATATTGGCATTGATTCCGTTTTCGATCAAAATGGCATTAAATCCTTTCGCAAGTTCCTCATCACTCTTATGAATCAGATATTGATGATTGAACCATTTAGCTTTTTCCAAATCGAATTTAGCTCCGCTCTTGCTGATGCGCTCGATGGAGAAATCATGAATCAACTCGTCCATGGTGTAGTGTTCTTTCTCAGTCCCGGGATTCCAGCCGAGAAAAGCCAGGATGTTGACCAACGCTTCAGGAAAATATCCGGATTCTCTGTATCCTGAACTGACTTCTCCTGTCTTAGGGTCGGTCCATTTTAATGGAAAAACGGGAAATCCAAGCCGATCGCCATCCCGTTTGCTCAGTTTTCCATTACCATCAGGCTTTAAGAGCAACGGTAAATGGGCAAATTTAGGCATCGTATCTTCCCATCCTAATGCCTTATAAAGCATCACATGAAGCGGGGCAGAGGGTAACCATTCCTCACCACGAATTACGTGAGATATTTCCATCAAATGGTCATCAACAATATTAGCCATATGATAGGTCGGCATACCATCAGACTTGTACAAAACCTTATCGTCCAAAAGATTTGAATGAACGACTACTTCACCCCGAATCAGATCATTAACTTTAATCTCAGTGTTTTCGGGCATTTTAAATCTTACAACGTAGGGATGTTCTTCTGCCAACAATTGATGAACAGCTTCAGGAGATAAAACCAGAGAGTTATTCAATTTTTGGCGGGTAGTAGAATCATATTGAAACGTTTTTTTTTCGGCTTCACACTGCTTCCTAAGCGCTTCTAACTCTTCAGGCTTATCGAATGCATAATATGCCCAGCCACTATTTAACAGCTTATCAACATATTCACGGTATAGATGTTTCCGATCGCTCTGACGATAAGGTCCATATGAGCCACCAACATGGTCTGCTTCGTCAAACTTGATACCCAACCAGGTTAATGATTCGATAATGTAAGCTTCAGCACCGGGAACAAACCTGCCTTGATCTGTATCTTCTATTCTAAGAATCATAGATCCACCTAATTTCTTAGCAAACAGATAATTATATAAAGCAGTACGAACTCCGCCTATGTGCAAAGGTCCCGTTGGACTGGGAGCAAATCTGACACGAATTTTTTGATTTGACATATTATTAAATATTGATAATCAAGATTATAATATAATAAAAAGCATCATTAATTGATTGACAAAGGTAAGAAATCATTTAGTATACCTGTTCATAGAATGCAAAGAGTATAGAAATTAACAACTAAGCGCTTGACTTTATGATTTCTGTGGAATAAATTTGCTCATAAACTTTTTGCAGCTACCATTGTTCTGATCTTCTCCTTTTATTCGGCACTCATCTATAGATTCCAAAATAATTATGAAAAACAAGAAGATTCCAAAATATCCGGTCCTCAGAATATATTTCTCGGCAATCATCTTGCATTTAATGTTGGTATTGCCTGTATTTACGATTATCAAGTTAAAAAATGATCCATCTATACTAAACAGTAATAACCTATCAAAAGAAATAAAATCGTCTGAAAAACAGAATCCGAATGGAGAAAAAACTATCCAAAAAAATATAAATATTGACATAAGTAATAACGGTAAACACATTGAAAGAACTTCGGGCGATAAACATCTAGGAAAGATTAACACATTGACTAACAATATATTATTAACTTCAATAGCTATTATTTTTATTATCAATCTTCCTTTTAAAATTTACTTTATTCGTAAGCGAAATAATAGAAATATTTCACCACGACTCTATAAATATTGTCGGGATTTATTGCTTAAAATACCATTAATTAATAGTGCTATTTTCTTTGGTGCCTTTATAATTATTCACACTTCAATGATTGTAGTACTTCAGCAAAAAAATAGTTTTGTTGATCAAATCAGCAGAGATCTTTATTCCTACTATTTGTATATTTCTTTGTTTTCTTCAGTTTTAATTGTCATGTTCGTTTATCTATGGCAAAAACATCTTACCCACTTTAAATATCTGGAGCATGTTTACAATCCTGATGAATTGAGGGTAAAGATATTTAAGAGTAAGATTGGAGGTATTCGTAACCGGCTTTGGATAAGTAGTGCATTGACAACATTACTGCCTTTATTGGTTGTGATTTTTTATTTGATAATAAGTATTACATCTCTACAAGAATTAGGGAAACTAACAACCGAACAAAGTAAAGTGGTTTTCGGACATTATTATCAGTTTGTGATAAATTCACCTTCCGGATTTTATAAAAACTTTTTCTATATTAATGCTATAGATAATCTCTTATTGATCGTAGGTGTTTTAACTGGTATTGTAGTTTCGTTAATATATCTGGCAATCTTTCTTCGTTGGACTACAAATGACATTGTTGTACCCGTAAAAGAATTATTGTATTTCATGAAAAGAATCGGAGAAGGGCATTTGGATGCACAAGCAATAGTCAGAACGAATGATGAAATCGGGGAATTAACTGCTGGATATAATCAAATGTCGAGCGAATTAAACAACTATATTTCCAGAATTTCCAGGATGAATGAAGCGTATTATCGATTCGTACCCCGTGAATTTATTGAAGAATTAGGGGAAAAAGATATTACCCAAATTGAATTGGGAGACCAGGTGCAACGGGAAATGACAATTCTATTTACTGATATACGGGATTTTACAGAACTCTCAGAGGAATTGACCCCTAAAGAAACCTTTGATTTCATCAACCAGTATCTTGGAATAATGGAACCGATTATTAGCAATAACAACGGGTTTATTGATAAATATATTGGTGATTCTATTATGGCTCTTTTCAGTAAAGATGCTGATGATGCCCTTGTTGCTACACTTGAAATGCGTAGAGTTTTGATTGACTTTAACGAGTTAAGAGAAAGCGAAGGGAAAACACCGATTGAATTTGGCACAGGTGTTCATACAGGAAATCTGATGCTCGGAATAGTTGGTGGTTATGGAAGAATGGATGGGACAGTGGTCTCGGATGCAGTAAATCTTGCATCTCGGATTGAAGGATTAACGAAACATTATGGTGCAGCCGCAATATTTAGTGAGGATACGCTCATTAAATTAAAAAATCCGACGATGTTTAATTACAGATTACTCGACATTGTCAAGGTTAAAGGCAAAAAAAAGGCAGTTTATATTTTTGAGTTAATTGATGCAGAAACCGAACCTACCAGATCAAAGAAAATTGAAACTAAACCATTATTTGTAAAAGCAGTTGATTTATACAAACAACAGGCATTTGAAGATGCGCTGAATTTGTTTAAAGAAGTAGAGAAAATACATCCAACGGATAAAGCGGCACTTTTATATATCAAAAGATGCCAGCTTATCATCAAAAATGGCACACCTGAAGACTGGAATAGCATCGAAATATTTAAGTTTAAATAATAGTCAACAACTATATTGAATAAGCCCTTCTTTCAGCTTAACTTTGTCAAAAAAATTATGCGCATAATCGAAAGAATAAGTTTTCAAACTCAGGATATTGACCTGGTCATAAAAGAAAAAAATAAAATCAGATTATGGATTGTAAATGCAATCAAAAATGAAGGTAAAAAGACAGGGGATATCACCTATATATTTTGCACTGATAATTATCTTCTTCAAATGAATCAACAATATCTGCAACATGATGATTATACAGATGTCATTACTTTTGATTATACGGAGGGGGATAGGGCATCGGGAGATATTTTTATCAGTTATGAACGAATTCTAGACAATTCAAATATATTAGACACAAAGCTGGAAGATGAACTACATAGGGTAATGATTCATGGCATCATGCATCTCTGCGGATATAAAGACAAACAAACAGATGACAGAAAACAGATGACAGAAAAGGAAAATCAGTATCTTAACCTTCTTCACACCCAAAAGAACTGAAAGAACATTTCAACCACAAAGTAATTATCCGTATTTTTGTACCGCTTGAATGGCAGTAGACCTTCATCATAGAAGTTGTTTCCTGCCTGTTTTTTTAAGCCACTTTCCGAAGTGTTCCACGTGAAACAAAAAGTGAAGAATGTTTAAAGAATATGATGTAATTATTGTTGGAGCCGGACATGCCGGGTGCGAAGCAGCTGCAGCTGCAGCGAATATGGGTTCATCAGTCTTATTGATTACGATGAATATGGATACCATAGCACAGATGTCATGTAATCCGGCAATGGGAGGCGTTGCAAAAGGACAAATAGTAAGAGAAATCGATGCCCTTGGTGGCAATTCAGGAATAATCACAGATAAAACAATGATTCAATTCCGCATGCTGAACCGTTCAAAAGGTCCTGCAATGTGGAGTCCAAGAGCTCAAAGCGATCGAATGCGCTTTGCAGAAGAATGGAGAACTACGCTAGAAAAGATACCTAATGTTGACTTCTTTCAGGATATTGTAACAGGATTACTCAACAAAGGGAGTCACATTACCGGAGTGAGGACAGCGCTGGGAATAGAAATTAGTTCAAAATCAGTTGTACTAACCAATGGTACATTTCTGAATGGAATTATTCATATCGGCACAAAGACTTTTGGCGGTGGAAGAATAGGAGAGAAGTCGGCTATCGGATTGACAGAAAACTTAATTGAATTAGGTTTTGAATCAGCTCGTCTCAAGACAGGTACGCCAGTTAGAGTGGATGGCCGTTCACTTAATTTCTCCCGCATGGAAGAACAGGGCGGAGATGAGAATCCTCAGAAATTCTCTTTCACCGATACGCCTAAACTTTTGAAACAAAAGAGTTGCTACATCACTTATACCAATCAAAAAGTCCATGATATTCTAAGAACCGGATTTGATAAATCGCCTCTCTTTACAGGTAGAATTAAAGGAAGGGGCCCTAGATATTGTCCCTCTATTGAAGATAAAATTGAACGATTCGCAGATAAGACCAGGCATCAATTGTTCGTTGAGCCTGAAGGATGGACAACAGCAGAATACTATCTGAATGGTTTTTCTTCTTCACTTCCCGAAGATATTCAATACAAGGCATTGATTGAAATTCCTGGATTTGAAAACGCCAGGATATTTCGTCCCGGATATGCCATTGAATACGATTATTTCCCTCCACTTCAGCTTACTGATACACTCGAGACCAAACTGATTGAAAACTTATATTTTGCAGGACAGATAAACGGTACTACCGGATATGAAGAAGCTGCCGCTCAAGGATTGATGGCAGGGATAAATGCGCACCTAAAAGTACATGAACAACCAGCTTTTGTATTGAAACGATCAGAAGCTTATATCGGGGTACTTATTGACGATTTAATTACAAAGGGAGTTGAAGAGCCCTACCGGATGTTTACATCCAGGGCAGAATACAGGATTTTATTGAGACAGGATAATGCTGACATCAGACTTACAGAAAAGGGATATGCCATTGGCCTTGCATCAGAAGAAAGGGTTAAAGTTGTTCGCATAAAAAATGAAGCCATTTCCAATCTTATAAGCTTTTTAAAACAAACAAGTGCAAATCCCGAAGACATTAATCAATATTTGCTTGATTCCAATACACCTGAAATCACTCAGAAAACAAAGATCGCAAGTATTTTATTACGCCCCCAGGTTTCATTAAAAGAGCTCATCCCAATAATAGCTCCTTTATTAAATTACAGTACCGAGAAACAATTCATTTCTGATGACATTCTGGAGGAAGCAGAAATCCTCATCAAATACGAAGGATATATTGAAAGAGAACATGAGATTGCACAGAAACTCAATAAATTTGAAGACATCATTTTGCATGATAATTTCATCTATTCAAAACTAACATCGCTTACATTAGAGGCAAGAGAAAAATTAACTAAAATAAGACCTAAGACTATAGGGCAGGCATCACGCATATCTGGAGTATCACCTTCGGATATAAGTGCACTTTTAGTCTTCCTGGGTCGGTAACGTTTCACGTGGAACATAAACAAAATGGAACAAGTAAAAAAATGCATTAATTGTGATTGTCAGGTCTTTACGTCTGTATTTTCCTTAAAAGACTACTTCTATACAGAAGAAACTTTCACTATTCAACAGTGTTCAAATTGTGGACTTCGCATAACAAATCCTCGTCCGGATGAAAAGGCACTTGGCGCCTATTACAAGACCGAAAATTATCTATCCCATTCTGATAGAAATGAAACTTTGTTTGATAAAATTTACCACTTTATCAAAAAGTATAATTTGAACTATAAACGAAAATTGATAGAGAAGTATCACACATCAGGTAGGATAATGGATATAGGATGTGGTACAGGAGCATTCCTTGGACAATTCGATAAAAACCGATGGATAAGAAATGGTTTTGAGCCCGATGCTGAAGCACGAGAAATAGCAAAGACCACTTATGGGATTGAAGTTAACGATACTACAGTTCTTAACAATCTGGTCGATACGAAAGCAGAAGTAATTACACTATGGCATGTATTAGAACACATTTCAACCATTAATGAACAACTGACTAAAATAAAGAGTCTGCTAACTGATGATGGAATATTGGTCATAGCCATTCCAATGAGTAATTCTTATGATGCCAACTATTATGGAAAATATTGGGCGGCTTATGATGCACCCCGTCATTTATATCATTTCACAAAAGACACCATTCAACAATTACTATCAAAACATGGTTTTACGTTAGTCGATAAGTATCCGATGCGATTTGATGCTTTTTATATTTCGTTGTTGAGCGAAAAATACAAAAAAACCAGTTTCCCACTTTTAAGAGCACTCATAAAAGGTTTATATTCGAACATGACAGCAATAACAGAAAATGGGACATTTTCCAGCATGATTTTTGTATTTCGTCAATAAATATTAAAAATTAGCCTATCTGATTAAACGAGATGGTCGTTTGATACCATAGGTCATTTTTTTTGAGATCATTTCTTATAAAGGCTAATTTAAAACGACTTTTATGTCATTTCTTTTAAATTTTTTACGCCGACTAAGCTGGAAGAGGAATTTATCACTCACATTTCTTCTTTTAGCTTCATTTATTATATTTTTAGTAAGCAGCCTCAATATCGTCACAGAGACCGATAGCGATTATTATACTTCTGCTTTTCAAAAAGCATTAATTAATCAGGAAGACAATCTTGCTCAAAAACTTACTTCCTTCGTTTCAGCGATAGGACCATATGAATCAAACTATAAAACATTTAATGAAACTGCAAAACAACATCGCGATAAGTATACAGATTTTTTTATTTATAAAAATAATACACTCATCCGATGGACTTCCAGTGAAGTTATTGTACCCATCACCTTTTCAGATTCTTTAACCAAAACAACAATATCCTGGTTTACAAAAGGCAATTATTTAGTAAAACATTTTAGAAAACAAAATTATGATTATCTGGCGGTACAATTAATAAAATCAGATTACCCGTTTCGGAATGACTATTTAATTTCACGATTTAATCCTATTTATAATCTTCCCAGTGAAACAGAATTATCAGATAAAGTAACACCTTACATAGTTTTCTCTAAAAATAAGATATCTAAACTTTATCTGGATTATCCAAAAAAAGAAACGAGCCAATCAGCCCTGATAATTACATTCATTACATTTCTGTTAATTCTCATTTTAATAGCTAAATCAATATATAATTATCTAAAATATAAATTCAAATATTTTAAATTTATACAATTTCTGATCTATTTTTTACTTTTATCGCTTATTCGTATAGGTATTTCTTTCATTCCCATACCCGCATCCTTTTCTTCATCCCAACTTTTTAGTCCATTTTTGTATGCTTCATCTGATTTATTACCCTCTCTTGCACACTTAATCATCAATACATTATTTATATTATTAGTAACAGTAGGATATTATAATACAGAATTAACAAATATTAGCCCCAAAAAGATAACCCTCAAAAAGGGTATACTATTGTTCTACTTTGTTAGTTTAATTATTTATATCATCTCTTTACAGTTAATTGATTTAATTGATTCTCTTGTCGCTAATTCAAATATACCACTAAATCTATCTAATATATTTTCGACAAACATCTATAGCTTTATTATAATTACAATCCTTTTCATACTAAATGTAAGTTATTACTTTTTATTACACAGATACTACATTTTTCATTATGAAAATTTTAAGGTTAAGAAAAGCCATCTGCTTATTTGTTCAACTTGTGCTATAATAACAATATTGCCTTTCGATTTTGAAGTCAAGTATGTAATCCCCTATATTGTAATTTTTTTATTTCAAGTATTGTTAATCAATAATTTGTTTTCATTAAAATCTAAATTCTCACTTGTATATCAGCTATTTATATTAATTCTATTATCCCTTTTTACATCAAGTATTTTATATAATAGTACACAGTTGAAAGAAAAGGAAATCAGAAAATCTTTAGCATATAAATTAACAGCAAAGCGTGATAAGCTTGCAGAATTTTTATTCCCAAATATTGAAAAATCAATATTACAAGATGCATTATTAAAAAAATATCTTAATCTGGCACTTTCAAAACCCGATTCAGAATATTTGTTTTTAGATTATATCAAAACAAAATTTTCTAATAATTACTGGAACAAATATGAAGTTCAGCCTTATTTATGCCATACTGAAAATCAATTGGAAATGAGACCAACAAACATGTTGGTGAGCTGTGAAGACTATTTTACATTCCGGATTTCAAAAATGGGGCTCAAAACAATAAGTAATCATCTTTATTACATTGATGAATCTTACGATTTGTGTACATATATGGCGAAAATAAACTTTCCATATTTAAAAAATGGGAAACAAACTGCGACATTATATTTAGAATTCTATTCGAAAATAACAACTAGTAGTCTCGGATACCCAGAGTTACTCATTGATAATGAATTTTACCAACGGATAGATTTATCTGAATATTCGTACGCGGTATTTCATCAGAATGATTTGGTTAAAAGTGTTGGAGATTATAAATATCAGTTAACCTTACAGGCAACTAATCCAAACATACAAAATTTACTTTCCTTTTTTGATAAAGATGGCTATAACCACCTTTATGTAAAGACATCTCCCTATACTTCAATATTAGTTAGCAGAAAAAAAACAAATCTAATAAATACAATATCGTATTTCTCATACATATTCCTATTTTCATCATTATTCTATTTATTATTCAGACTATTAACCAGTAAAAACCCAAAGCTATTATTTTCGTTGACGATTAAACAACGCTTACAATTCTGGACTATCACAATTATTTTATTATCGTCAATAGCGATTGGATGTGTGATGTTGTTTTATCTATTTGATTTAGATGAACGAAAAAATCAAAATATTCTAAGGGATAAAGCAAATTCAGTACTGGTTGAATTGGAACAAAGAGTTAATGATACTACATATTTTCAAAGTATTCAATCATCTCTTCTATCTGATTACCTATCAAAACTATCAAATGTCTTCTTTACTGATATTAACTTATTCGACAAAAACGGAGATTTAATTGCAACTTCAAGACCTCAACTTTTTGAAGTACAGTTATTGTCGAAAAAGATGAATCCCCATGCATACTGTGCATTACATGACGAACAACATATCATAGAAATCATAGATGAAAAAATTGGAGACTATACATTCCAGTCTGCTTATGTCCCTTTACGAGATTCCGGTAACCGGACCCTCGGATTTATTAATTTACCCTATTTTGCAAGAGAATCAGAATTCAGGGCCGACTTATCAACTTTTCTGGTTGCATTTATAAACATATATGTTATCCTAACTGTCATAGCGATTCTTGTTGCATTAATTGTTTCCAGCTATATAACACTTCCATTACAAATAATTAAAGATAAAATTAGCCAGATAAATTATTTTAAAAAACCTGAGAAAATAAAATGGAATGGAATGGATGAATTGGCGGATTTAATCAACCATTATAATCAAATGGTTGATGATCTTGCACACAGTGCTGAACTACTTGTTAGCTCTGAAAGGGAAAGTGCCTGGAGAATTATGGCACAACAAGTTGCACATGAGATAAAGAACCCGCTTACACCAATGAAACTCAGTGTACAACATCTTCAAAAAGCCTGGAATGATAAATCACCTGATTTTGAAAAACGCATTCAACGGTTTACTCAAACAATGATAACGCAGATCGAAGCACTATCAACAATATCAGGTGAATTTTCAGATTTTGCTAAGATGCCCCCAAGCGTACTCGAAAAGATCGATTTAAACCAATCTATAAAAGATGCTGAATCTTTATTTTCTGACTCACCTAATCTGAGTATTCATCTTCAATTATCTGATAATAAACATCAAATAAAAGCAGACAGGCAACAAATTTCGCGTATTTTAAATAACCTTTTCAGAAATTCTATTCAATCCATCCCAACCATAAAACATGGTCAAATAACGATTTCAACTTACGAAGACAATAAATTTACCATTCTTGAGTTTTCAGATAATGGTTCAGGTATAAAACCAGATCTACAACCGAAAATATTCACACCTTTCTTTACTACAAAATCAAAAGGAACAGGGCTTGGATTAGTGATGGTTAAAAATATTACAGAGAGTTTTGGAGGAACAATTCAGTTTAAATCGCAGGAAGGATCCGGAACAACATTTATTTTAAGCTTTCCGTCTTCAGATCAATAAGGCTAAGCATCTGACTGTTCTTTATGCTTACATTTGTATTTTATATTATATGGAATTGAATCCACTAAAAAAGTTAGCAGGACAAACAGCAATCTATGGATTGCCGACAATAGTAGGTCGCTTTTTAATTTATTTCCTAACCTTTTTTTACACACATTTTTTTAAACATCCTGAAGAATTAGCGGTAGTACCATATTTTTATGCTATCGTTCCATTCGTGCTTAACATATTGTCTTATGGAATGGAAACGGCCTATTTTAGATTTTCACTAAAATATACAGGAAATAAGGCTGTTTATTCTACTACATTGCTTTCAATACTTTTCTCCTCGTCAATCTTTTTACTATTTATCCTATTATTTAGTAAAACGATAGCTTTTCAAGTAGGCTACCCCAACCACCCTGAATATGTTGTTTGGTTTGCACTGATTTTAGCTCTTGATACTTTGGCAGCAATCCCATTTGCAAAACTAAGAATCGAAAACAAAGCTTTCCGATTCGCCATGATAAAAACAACCAATATTCTGATCTATATTTTTTTCAATTTGTTTTTTCTATGGTTTCTTCCATGGTTAGCAAAAAATGCTGAAGCATCAATTCTAAAACGATCAGTATTATTAATTTACGATCCCAAAATTGGAGTTGGTTATATTTTCATTGCAAATCTTATTGCAAGCATCACTACCATTATTTTGCTCCTCCCCGAATATTTTAATATCTCCTATAAATTTGACAAACATCTTTGGAAAGAATTATTTAAATATGCCTGGCCATTAATGATTTTGGGGTTGGCTGGAAGTGTAAATGAAACCTTTGACAGAGTAATTATGAAATGGATAATTCCTCAATCAGCCAATCCTGAATACCAACTCGGTGTATATGGTGTATGTTACAAATTTTCAATATTGATGACTATCTTTATTACTATGTTTCGCTATGCGGCAGAACCTTTCTTTTTCAGTCATGCAAGTCAATCTGATTCCAAAGTCATCTATTCAACAGTAATGAACTGGTTTATTATCGTTTGTAGTTTTATTTTTCTCTCAGTAATGCTGAATATTGATATTATAAAATTGGTTATTACTTCAGAATATAGAGTAGGCCTTGGAATTGTACCTATTCTTTTGATTGCCAATATGTTTCTGGGAATATTTTATAATCTGTCTATCTGGTACAAACTGACCGACAAAACAAAATTAGGAGCAGCTGTATCATTAATTGGTGCAGGTATTACAATTATACTTAATTTTATATTAGTACCTATATTTGGTTATGTAGGTGCTGCATGGGCTACATTAATTTGTTACTTATCTGTAATGGTGATTTCCTATTTTTTAGGTCAGAAACATTATCCAATAAATTATAATTTAAATAAGTTTGGTTTATACTTTTTTGCTGCACTAATCTTATACACACTTAATTATATAATAAGGAACAACGATTTACAAGTTCATTTCATAATCAACAATCTCTTTTTACTACCCTTAATCTGGTTAGTTATTAAGACAGAAAAAATTGATGTTAAAGCAATAATAGTTAAAATCAATGGAAGAATTAAACGTTAGAATTATCAATCAGTCTAAACATAACTTACCTGCTTATGAAACAATTCATTCCGCCGGCATGGATCTAAGGTCTAACCTTGATATTCAGGTAACAATTAAGCCGCTTGAAAGAGCAATAATACCAACCGGACTATTTATTGAATTACCCGAGGGTTTTGAAGCCCAGATTAGACCACGAAGTGGTTTGGCAGCAAAAACAGGAGTCACTGTTCTGAATTCGCCAGGTACGATTGACGCAGATTACAGGGGTGAAATTAAAATCATTCTTGTAAACCTCTCTAATGCAGAATTTGTAATTCGGGATGGAGAACGAATAGCACAAATGATTGTGTCAAAACATGAACGTGTAAATTGGAATATTGCATCTAAACTTGAAACTACCGACAGGGGAGAAGGTGGTTTCGGACACACGGGTAATAAATAAATTAAATATATAATATAGTAAGATGTTTCGATTATCAATATTTTTTATACTGCTGATAATTACATTGCTGCCAACATATAGTCAATCATCAAAGGATACGACAAATGATGATTCTATAACTAGCGCATTGCTTATTGAAGCTAAAAAAGAAGCATTATTAGGTAGTGTTGATAAAGCCGTAATAAAATATAATGAAATCATAAAAAATTATCCTAATTGTGATGCAGCATATTTTGAATTAGCAAATATCAGTAATAATAAAGGCCTCATTTATCAAGCAATTAATTATTTAAAAAAATCTTACCAAATTGATTCCACTAACAAATGGTATGTACAGTCTCTTAGTCAGTTATACCAGTTAACCGGGAAGTATGACAGCACAACTATTCTTTGCGAAAGGTTGATTCAAATGAACCCGGATAATTTAGATTATTATTATAATCTGGCAACTAATTACATTTATGCCAATAATATTCAAAAATCTATTGCTACATACACCCTTGCTGAAAAAAGATTCGGAATATCAGAAGACATCGTATTTGAAAAGTACAAACTTTTATTATCAATTAAAGATACAGTTGAAGCCATAAAAGAAATTGGAAAACTGACTACAAAATTCCCTAAAGAACAAAACTACTATTCCATATTAGCCAAATTATATCAGGATAAAAAAAATTATAAGAAAGCCGAATACTATTATCAGGTTATTGCAAAATTAAATCCTGCAGATCCATACATCCATATAACACTTTCTGATTTTTATAAGGAAAGAAAAAATCCCAAAAAAGCATTTGAAGAATTAAAAAAAGGATTCTCATCTAAAACACTCGATAGCGATTTCAAATTAAAAGTATTTGAACAATATTTGAATGATACCATTAATCCATTTTTAAAAGCTCAAGATGCAGATGAGCTATCTGAGATAATATATCAAACAAATCCAAACGATTTAAAAGCAATACTTGTAAGGGGTAATTCTTTATTCATTCATAAAAAATACAAACTGTCAAAGGATTATTTCGCAAAAGCATTACAAATAGATAGTTTGAATATATATGCATTAGACTATTATATTCGGTCAAACTTAATTATTAATGACACAACAAATATTGAACCTTATTTAGAAAAAGCAATCAAGCTATTACCTAGTAACACATATTACTTTTATTTCTTAAGTTCAATTCTTTTTAGCAAAAAGGAATATGATAGAGCAATCACTACAATTCAGGCAGGTCTGCTGACTGCACTTAATAGTCCGCTTAAAGAAGAACTCTACCTTCAATTAGCTGAAGCATATTATTACAATAAGCAAGATTCTTTAGCAACAGATTATTATAGAAAAGTAATTAGCCTCAATCCAAAAAATGCATTGGCACTAAATAATTTCAGCTATCATTTATTACTGAAAAACAAAGAACTTCCCGCGGCGCTTGAACTTGCAGAATTAGCTGTAAAATTAACTCCTAAAAATTCTAATAATCTGGATACTTATGCATGGGCGCTCTATAAGAATGAAAAATATATCGAAGCAAAAAATGCAATTAAGAAAGCCAAACGATATGGAGGGGGAAAAAATGATGTTATATTAGAACATTATGGAGATATTCTCTATAAATTAGGAAATAAAACCCGTGCAATTAAATTATGGAGAAAGGCAGAAAAATATGGTGCGGGATCTAATTTTTTAAAAGAAAAAATAAAAGAGAAAAAACTAATTGAATAATTATATGAAGAACAGAATTTTATACTGCATCATTATTCTCTCGCTTACAATTTCATCTTGTAAGACAACACGTAGTATTATTAAGGCACCTTTAAAAGAACAGGGTTCATCTTTTTTATTAAAAAAACTGAATGAAAATGAATTGCAATACCAAACATTTAAAGCATCATTTTCAGCTGAATATGAAAAAAACAAAAAGAAAACCACTATTTCGGGTACGATTAGAATAAAAAATGACAGTTTAATCTGGTGCTCAGTTTCACCTGGGCTTAATATAGAAGCTGCAAGACTAGTTATTTCTACCGACTCAGTAAAAATAATTAATAAAATGGAAGGAACCTATATTATAAAGGATTATGATTTTATAAACGAACTGATAAATAATGGATTGGACTATGATATGCTACAGTCGTTAATAATTGGAAATGATTTTTCAGTTTATGAAAATAATTCATT
>Ga0209125_1001021_pt1 | contig 29926 bp, 17 predicted proteins | sample BarGraIncub1131A_FD_184503 | JGI IMG/M metagenome (GOLD analysis project Ga0209125, IMG submission 184503) | Arctic peat soil microbial communities from Barrow, Alaska - Barrow Graham LP Incubations 11-31A (SPAdes) (version 2) | ecosystem: Environmental > Terrestrial > Soil > Wetlands > Peat... | reverse complement strand
AAAACAATTTAAAACCAATAATACAATGGCAGATTTGAAAGCTTTTGCAGAACAGTTAGTCAGTTTAACCGTTAAGGAAGTAAATGAGTTAGCTAAAATCCTGAAAGATGAGTACGGAATCGAACCAGCTGCAGCAGGTGCAGTAATGGTAGCAGGTCCTGTTGCTGACGCTGTTGCAGCTGTTGAAGAAAAAACACAATTCGATGTTATTCTCAAGAGCGCCGGTGCTGCGAAACTACAAGTTGTTAAACTTGTAAAAGAACTTACCAGTCTTGGTCTGAAAGAAGCAAAAGAACTTGTTGATTCAGCACCTAAAGCCCTCAAAGAAGGCGTAACCAAAGATGAAGCTGAAGGTTTGAAAAAACAGCTTGAAGAAGTGGGTGCAGAGGTTGAGATAAAGTAAGTTAATGACAATAAGTACAATTAAAACATATTAAGACGGACACCAGACTCTTGTAAAAACGAGAGCCTGGATGTTTGTTTTTTTCCGGTACCGCCGGCTTCTTTGGTTTTATCGGTTTTGGTTGTTCCGTTCTTATTTTTTTAACTTAAAACATTAAAACCTTGGCTTCAATTAATTCAGGAAGAATTAGCTTCTCATCCACCAAAATCAAGGCAGACTATCCCGATTTTCTTGAGATTCAGGTAAAGTCTTTTCAGGATTTTTTCCAATTGGAGACAAACCCTGAGGATCGCATGAATGAGGGTTTGTTTAAAGTGTTTGCTGAAAATTTCCCGATCACGGATGCGAGAAACAACTTTGTTTTAGAATTCCTCGATTATTATATTGATCCTCCGCGCTACTCTATCGAGGAGTGTATCGAACGTGGACTTACATACAGTGTGCCTTTGAAGGCAAAACTGAAATTGTATTGCACGGATCCCGAACACGAGGATTTCGAAACCATTATTCAGGATGTCTATCTTGGGATGATTCCCTACATGACACCCAAGGGAAGCTTTGTTGTAAACGGAGCTGAACGAATCGTGGTATCCCAGTTACACCGTTCGCCTGGTGTATTCTTTGGAACAAGTTACCATGCAAATGGTCAACAATTGTATTCGGCACGTATCATTCCTTTCAAGGGTTCCTGGATGGAATTTACTACCGACATCAATAATGTGATGTATGCTTACATCGACCGTAAGAAAAAATTACCGGTAACTACCCTTCTCAGGGCTATCGGTTTCGAAAGTGACAAGGATATTCTTGAAATTTTTGACCTCGCTGAAGAAATCAAAGTCAGCAAGGCCGGATTGAAAAAATATATTGGCCATCGACTTGCAGCTCGTGTACTCAAAACATGGATTGAAGATTTCGTCGATGAAGATACCGGCGAAGTTGTTTCTATTGAGCGTACCGAAGTGATCATCGATCGCGAAACAGCTCTTGAAACGCAACATATTGACCTGATCGTTGAATCAGGCTCTAAAACGATCCTTCTGCATCGTGAAGACCTCAATCAATTGGACTACACGATTATCTTTAATACGCTGCAGAAAGATACAGCCAACTCAGCAAAAGAGGCAGTAGAATATATCTACCGCCAATTGCGAAACGCAGAACCACCCGATGAAGAAACCGCCCGCGGTATTATCGACAAGTTGTTCTTTAGCGACAAGCGATATGACTTAGGTGATGTTGGCCGTTACAGGATCAATAGGAAACTGAAGTCAGACACTCCGTTATCGACGAAGGTACTGACCAAGGAAGATATCATCTCGATTATCAAATATCTCATCGCCATGATTAACAGCAAGGCTGATGTTGATGATATTGACCACCTTAGTAACCGCCGTATCCGTACGGTTGGCGAACAGTTATACAACCAGTTTGGTGTTGGTCTGGCACGTATGGCACGCACAATTCGTGAACGTATGAACGTTCGCGATAATGAGGTGTTCACTCCTGCTGATCTTATCAATGCCAAAACGCTTTCTTCTGTTATCAATTCTTTCTTTGGTACCAATGCTCTTTCACAGTTTATGGATCAAACCAATCCTCTGTCTGAGCTTACGCACAAACGTCGTGTTTCGGCACTGGGACCTGGTGGTCTCTCCCGCGAGCGTGCAGGTTTCGAAGTTCGTGACGTTCACTACACCCATTATGGCCGTTTGTGTACTATCGAAACTCCGGAAGGTCCAAATATCGGTTTGATCTCTTCATTGTGTGTTTATGCCAAGATCAACAATCTGGGCTTTATCGAGACGCCTTATATGCATCTCGACAATGGACGCGTGCATTTTGAAGAGGCTCCGGTCTATATGAGTGCTGAAGAAGAAGAAAGCAAGATTATCGCACAGGCTAACACACTGATGGATGACGAAGGACATTTCCTTGAGAAAAAAATCAAGGTACGCCAGTTGGCAGATTATCCTATCGTATCTAAAGAAGATGTTCAGCTGATTGACATTGCTCCAAATCAAATTGCATCAATAGCTGCATCACTGATTCCCTTCCTTGAACATGACGATGCAAATCGCGCGTTGATGGGATCGAACATGATGCGTCAGGCCGTTCCATTGCTTAACCCCGAAGCACCAATTGTAGGTACCGGTATCGAAGGCCCTGTTGCCCGCGATTCAAGGACCTTGATTATTGCTGAAGGTGATGGCGTTGTCGAATGGGTTGACGGTATGGAAATCACGGTTCGTTATGATCGCGATGAAATACAAAAGCTGGTCAATTTTGACGAAGATATAAAGACATACCATCTCACTAAATACATGCGTACTAATCAGAACACCTGTATGAACCTTAGACCAACGGTCAAAAAGGGTCAGCGGTTAAAGAAAGGTGATGTTATGTGTGAAGGTTATGGTACTGAAAATGGTGAACTTGCTCTTGGACGCAATCTGATGGTGGCATTCATGCCATGGAAAGGTTACAACTTTGAGGATGCTATCGTAATATCAGAACGTGTTCTGAAAGATGATATTTTCACTTCGCTTCATATTGAAGAATTCACCATGGAGGTGCGCGACACCAAACGTGGACTTGAAGAACTTACCAATGATATCCCCAATGTAAGCTCGGAAGCAACAAAGGATCTTGACGAAAACGGATTGATTCGTATTGGTGCCGAAGTAAAAGAAGGTGATATCCTGATAGGTAAAATCACGCCAAAGGGTGAGAGCGATCCCACACCTGAGGAAAAACTTCTTCGTGCCATCTTCGGTGATAAAGCCGGTGATGTGAAAGATGCGTCAATGAAAGCACCTCCTTCAATGAAGGGTGTTGTTGTTGACAAGAAATTATTCTCAAGGGTTATCAAAGACCGCAAGGCCAAAACCAAAGAAAAAGATCTTGTTAAGACGCTCGACGAAGATTATGCACGTGATACGCACGAACTGAAGACACTGCTTGTCGACAAGCTCATGGAAGTATTGAATGGTAAAACCTCTATTGGAGTTTACAATAACTTCAAAGAAGAGATCATTGCCAAGAAAACCAAGTTCAGTCATAAACAATTGATAGGACTTGACTATTCAACCGTGAACCCCAACAAGTGGACTACAGATAAAGACAAAAGCGATATCATCCACGAAATCATCAACAACTACAACATCAAGTTCAAAGAACTCCTCGGTAAATACAACCGCGTGAAATTCGTTGCAACTGTTGGCGATGAGCTTCCAAATGGTATCATTCAGATGGCTAAAGTTTACGTCGCTAAAAAACGTAAGATTACTGTCGGTGATAAGATGGCCGGACGACATGGAAATAAGGGTATCGTTGCAAGGATTGTGCGTGAAGAAGACATGCCATTCCTCGAAGACGGAACTCCTGTTGACATTGTATTGAATCCGTTGGGTGTACCTTCCCGTATGAACCTTGGACAGATTTACGAAACTGTACTTGGTTGGGCCGGAAAGAAACTGGGACTTCGTTTTGAAACCCCAATTTTCGATGGTGCTACTCATGATCAGATCAACGCGTACATGGTTCAGGCAGGTTTACCTGAAAACGGACGTGTATATCTCTATGACGGTGGTACAGGTGATCGTTTTGATCAACCGGTAACAGTTGGTTATATTTATATGCTGAAACTGCACCACATGGTTGATGATAAGATGCATGCCCGTTCAATCGGACCTTATTCTCTCATCACTCAGCAACCTCTCGGCGGTAAAGCGCAGTTCGGTGGACAGCGTTTTGGTGAAATGGAAGTTTGGGCTCTGGAAGCATTCGGAGCAGCAAATATCCTTCAGGAGATCCTCACTGTGAAGTCAGATGATGTAGTTGGTCGTGCAAAGGCTTATGAAGCCATTGTCAAGGGCGACAACATGCCGACTCCCGGTGTACCTGAATCATTTAACGTTCTCGTTCATGAACTACGTGGTTTAGGTCTGAACATCACTTTTGAATAGTAACAGACAATCATAATTCCATACGACCGGCAAGTGTTTTGACATTGCCGGTTGTGTGGCATTAGTTATCAGATATAATTTTCAAGGTAACATGGCATTCAGAAAAGATAATAACGTAAGCAGTAACTTCTCCAAGATTACTATCAGCCTTGCTTCGCCCGAAATGGTCCTTGAACGGTCACACGGTGAAGTGCTGAAGCCCGAAACCATTAATTATCGTACTTACAAACCTGAACGTGACGGTTTGTTCTGCGAGAGAATTTTTGGTCCGGTAAAAGATTGGGAATGTCATTGCGGAAAATACAAAAGAATTCGCTACAAGGGCATTGTTTGCGATCGATGCGGTGTAGAGGTTACGGAAAAGAAAGTTCGCAGAGAACGCATGGGTCACATCCAGTTGGTTGTGCCTGTTGCGCATATCTGGTACTTCCGTTCACTACCTAATAAAATCGGTGCTCTTTTAGGATTACCCACAAAGAAACTCGATGCAATCATCTATTATGAGCGCTACGTAGTAATCCAACCGGGTATCAAAGAAGCTGACGGTATTAAGGAAATGGACTTCCTTACTGAAGAAGAATACCTGGACATATTGGAAAGCCTTCCAAAAGACAATCAAGGTCTTGACGACAGCGATCCTAATAAGTTCATGGCAAAGATGGGTGCTGAAGCACTCTATGATCTTTTACAGCGTCTCGATCTGGATAAGATGTCATACGATCTGCGTCACAAAGCAAGTAACGAAACCTCACAACAACGTAAGGCCGATGCCTTAAAACGTTTACAGGTTTTCGAAGCTTTCCGTGAAGCCAATCGTCGTATCGAAAACAGGCAGGAATGGATGATCGTAAAGGTTGTTCCTGTAATTCCACCTGAACTTCGTCCTCTTGTTCCACTCGATGGAGGTCGTTTTGCAACTTCCGACTTAAATGATTTATACCGTCGTGTAATCATCCGGAATAATCGTTTGAAAAGACTCATCGAAATCAAGGCTCCCGATGTAATCATGCGTAATGAAAAACGTATGCTCCAGGAAGCTGTAGATTCTTTGTTTGATAACTCACGCAAATCGAATTCAGTAAAAACTGAATCCAATCGTGCACTCAAGTCTTTATCAGACAGTCTTAAAGGTAAACAAGGTCGTTTCCGTCAGAACCTTCTTGGTAAACGTGTTGACTATTCAGGTCGTTCGGTTATCGTTGTAGGTCCTGAATTGAAACTGAACGAGTGTGGTTTACCCAAGGATATGGCCAGCGAGCTTTTCAAACCATTCATCATCCGCAAGATGCTTGAAAGAGGTATTGTCAAGACCGTTAAGAGTGCCAAGAAAATTGTCGATCGCAAGGATCCCGTTGTTTGGGATATCCTCGAAAATATATTAAAGGGTCATCCGGTTATGTTAAACCGTGCCCCTACCCTTCACCGTTTGGGTATCCAGGCCTTTCAGCCAAAACTGATTGAAGGCAAGGCAATCCAGCTTCACCCGTTAGTTTGTACAGCGTTCAACGCCGACTTCGACGGAGACCAGATGGCTGTTCACGTTCCACTTGGAAATGCAGCTATTCTTGAAGCACAGGTTCTGATGCTTGCTTCGCATAACATCCTGAACCCGGCTAACGGTGCTCCTGTAACTGTTCCTTCACAGGACATGGTTCTTGGTCTGTACTACATGACCAAAGGCAAGAAGAGTGAAGGTGATTTTAAAGTTAAAGGTGAAAACTTCAGATTCTATTCTCCCGAAGAGGTCATCATTGGTTACAATGAAAAGAAACTTGACCTTCACGCATACATCAAGGTTCGCCTTGAGGTAGAAGAGAATGGCATGCTTGTTCAGAAGATGGTAGACACTACTGTCGGACGTGTTCTGTTCAATCAGGTTGTTCCAAAGGAATTTGGATATATTAATCAGCTTCTGACAAAGAAATCACTGCGCGATATTATCGGAGACGTCCTTAAGAAAACCGGCACGGCCAAAACAGCTCAATTCCTTGATGATATCAAGTCGCTTGGGTTTACTATGGCTTTCCGTGGTGGTCTGTCGTTTAATCTTTCAGATGTAATCGTACCTGATATTAAGGAAAAATTGATCGCTGAAGCTAACGCAGAAGTTGATGAAGTAGTGAGCAACTATCAAATGGGTTTCATTACCAACAACGAACGTTACAATCAGATTATCGATATCTGGACACATACCAATTCACAGCTTACCCACGTCCTCATGAATAATCTGGCTAAAGACCGTCAGGGCTTTAACTCAGTTTACATGATGCTTGACTCAGGAGCCCGTGGATCTAAAGAGCAGATTCGTCAGCTTTGCGGTATGCGCGGTCTGATGGCAAAACCTCAGAAATCCGGTGCCAGTGCACAGGAAATCATTGAAAACCCCATCCTTTCAAACTTTAAAGAAGGTCTTTCTGTACTTGAGTACTTTATCTCTACTCACGGTGCCCGTAAGGGTCTTGCAGATACCGCCCTTAAGACAGCTGATGCCGGTTATCTGACACGTCGTTTGGTTGACGTTGCTCAGGATGTTGTTATCAGTGAAGAAGACTGCGGAACACTTCGTGGTTTGACAGTTACAGCTTTAAAAAAGAATGAGGAAGTTGTAGAAAGCTTGTACGACCGTATGTTAGGTCGTGTAACGCTTCACGATATTCATCATCCTCAGACTGCTGAACTGATAGCACTTGCAGGTCAGGAACTCACTGAAGATCTTTGCGAAAAGATTGCTGAGTCACCAATCGAAGGTGTTGAAATTCGTTCGGTACTAACCTGCGAAGCGAAACAAGGTGTTTGTGCAAAATGTTACGGACGTAACCTTTCCAATGGCCGTGTGGTCGGAATGGGTGAGGCCGTCGGTGTTATTGCTGCTCAGTCAATCGGAGAGCCTGGAACACAGCTTACATTGCGTACCTTCCACGTTGGGGGGGTTGCCGGTGGTAATATCGGATCTCAATCAAAAATTGAAGCCCGTTATGATGGTGTTCTCGAAATCGATGAATTGCGTTCAGTAAATGCAACTTCAAAAGATGGTGTGACTTATGAAATAGTTCTTGGTCGTTCAGCAGAAATGCGTATCATTGACCGTAAGACAAAAATCGTTCTGTCATCCGCTAATATTCCATACGGTGCCAACCTTTATTTCAAAGATGGCGCTGACATTAAAAAGGGACAACTTATTTCTGAATGGGATCCATACAATGCTGTTATTCTTTCCGAAGTTAACGGTACTATCCTCTTTGAAAACATTCAGGAAGGTATGACATATAAGGTTGAATCTGATGAGCAGACAGGTTATCACGACAAGGTGATCATTGAAAGCCGTCAGAAAGCCAAGAACCCGGCAATAAAGATCATGTCCATAACAGGTGATGAATTGAAAAACTACGATATTCCAGTAGGTTCTCACATCAACGTCAATAATGGAGATGTAATCACTGCCGGTGATGTACTGGTTAAGATTCCCCGTGCTGTTGGTAAATCTGGTGACATCACCGGTGGTTTGCCACGTGTTACTGAGTTATTCGAAGCCCGTAACCCATCCGATCCTGCAGTTGTTGCAGAAATAGATGGTGTTGTGTCCTTTGGCAAAAAACTCAAACGTGGTCATCGTGAAGTCATTATCACAACCAAGACCGGTGAAGAGAAAAGCTACCTTATCCCGACATCAAAACAGATTCTTGCTCAGGAAAACGACTATATCAAGGCCGGTACTCCTCTGTCAGAAGGTGCAACGACTCCGAGTGACATTCTTGCTATCAAGGGTCCTATCAAAGTTCAGGAATATATCGTGAACGAAATTCAGGAAGTTTATCGTCTACAGGGTGTAAAAATCAACGACAAGCATTATGAGGTAATTGTTCGCCAGATGATGCGCAAGGTTGAAATTGAAGATCCGGGTGATACTAAATTCCTTGAAGGAGAACTCGCTAACAAGTCTGATTTCCAGGATGAGAACGACTGGATCTTCGGCAAGAAAGTTGTTGTCGATCCGGGTGATTCTGCAACGATGAAAGCCGGTCAGATCATTACAGCCCGTAAACTCCGTGATGAAAACTCATTGCTAAAACGTCGTGATAAGAGCCTGATTGATTCCCGTGATGCCAAACCGGCTACAGCCAAACAGGTACTACAGGGTATTACCCGTGCTTCATTACAGACAAGAAGCTTTATGTCTGCCGCTTCATTCCAGGAAACAACCAAGGTTCTGACAGTAGCAGCCATCAACGCCAAGAGTGATGATCTCGTCGGTCTGAAAGAAAATGTAATCGTTGGTCACCTTATTCCGGCTGGTACCGGTCTGAGAGAATACGAAAACATTATCGTAGGATCAGCTGAAGCTTATGCAAGTTTGTTGGCTTCGAAAAACGACTAAATAATTTAACTATACATGGCTGAAGAAATGTTAAATGAAAAGCAGCTCAATATTGAGCTTTCGGAAGAAGTAGCAGAAGGAATTTATTCTAATCTTGCTATCATCACACATTCCGATGCAGAGTTTGTAATCGACTTTATCAAGATGCTCCCCGGCATCCCAAAAGCAAAAGTAAAAGCAAGGATTATCCTTACTCCTACTCACGCCAAGAGATTATTAAGGGCGCTGAAAGATAACATCAGCAAATTCGAAGCGATTCACGGCACTTTAGAAGATGCCCCAGGAGGCGATTTCCCAATGAACTTTGGGGGAGGACCATTCCCGATGGCGTAACCATAAACAAATCAAAAAAAAGCCGACTCTTTCAATAGAGTCGGCTTTTTTTATGTAAAATATTTCTTTGTTTTAACATTAACTAAACACTATTAATTTTCTTGACAGTATAATTATTTATTTTGAGATTCAAATTTTTTATGTTATCTTTAAAAACCTGAAACATAAAGCTTTTCAACTTAAATCCAAAACCCATGAACCCTTATTACAAACGTTTGCGAGGAAGATTCAGCAGTTTCGTAATCATTACAGTCACTGCAACCTTTGCACTGATTGCATGTAAAAATGCGACAAAAACAGTTGCAACTATTCCTGTTCAACATCCCGATTGGTCATATGATGCAACAATTTACGAGGTAAATATCCGTCAATACACTCCCGAAGGAACTTTTAAAGCTTTTGAAACACATTTACCACGTCTTCAGAAACTGGGAGTAAAAATTCTTTGGATTATGCCGATCAATCCAATCGGAATCGAAGCACGCAAAGGAAAATTGGGCAGCTACTATTCTGTGAAAGATTATAAAGCAATCAACCCTGAGTATGGCAACCTTGCCGATTTCAAACAACTGGTCGCTAAGGCTCACGACCTTGGCTTTAAAGTAATCGTTGACTGGGTTGCAAATCACTCTTCCAGAGACAATGCATGGACAAAAGAACATCCCGAATGGTATAAAAAAGACTCAACAGGAAAAATTGCAACACAATACGATTGGACCGATGTAGCCAAACTTGATTTTAAGAGCACCGAAATGCGTGCAGCTATGCAGGATGCCATGGAATACTGGATCAAAGAAGCAAGTATCGACGGCTTTCGTTGCGACGTAGCAGGTGAAGTACCTGTTGACTTCTGGAACCAGACCTATGCTAAGTTAAAAACGCTCAAACCGGACCTCTTTATGTTGGCTGAGGCTGAAAAACCAATACTTCACGACAGCGCCTTTGACATGTCATATGCCTGGGAATTTCATGCACTGATGAATGGCTTAGCACAAGGAAAAAAGAAAGTTTCTGACATTGATAAATATCTCAAGAAGCAGGACAGTCTGTACAAACCAAACGCATACAGAATGTTGTTCACTTCCAATCATGATGAGAATTCATGGAATGGTACAGAGTTCGAAAGAATGAAAGATGCAGCTAAGACCTTTGCAGCCTTTACATTTGTAATGCCAGGCATGCCATTGATCTATACAGGTCAGGAAGCAGGATTTAACAAAAGATTGCGTTTCTTTGAAAGAGATACTGTGACATTTCCTGTAAATGGATATGCTACATTTTACCAACAATTGGTTGATTTGAAAAAGAACAACACGGCACTTTGGAATGGAGAAAAGGGAGCTTTACTTGTTAAAGTCACATCTTCAGTACCTGAAGTCTATGCTTTTGTTCGTCAAAATGAAAAAGACAAAGTACTTGCTGTTTTCAATCTATCTCCCATGAAACAGAATGTCACGCTTGAAGCTACAGCATATGCCGGAAAATACACTTCTTTTCCAGACAAAGCGTCTGTAGAAATAAAGCCTAAACTTATATATACCCTTAATCCCTGGGAATATAAAATCTTTACTTCTTCAAAGAAATAAAGTAACAAGTTATAGAAAACAAGTAGGGACAGGTCGCGACCTGTCCCTACGTATTTATACAAAACCTTTGTTAGTTAGACAATATCTCTAATCCTCTTGGTTTCAATATAATAGTCACTTTTCCATTAACTAAACTAAAAGAAGAACCAAAATTGGCTTTCAAAGTTGCCTTGTCATAATATTCAGGAAGTGCGAGTGTCACCTTTTGTTCTTTACCCGAACTATTCATTGCTACCAAAGCTATCTTACCAAAATAGGTCCTTATATAAGCCATTGCATTCTTTTCATTTATTAGCATTTTAAAATCGCCATAAACCAATGCAAGATAATTGCGTCGAAGTGAGATCAGTTTCTTGACATAATCACGAACCGAAAGCTCATTCTTATTCAAACCGTCAAACTTCATCATCCTACGATTATCCGGATCGTTGGCTCCGGGCATTCCAATCTCGTCACCATAATAAATAGTAGGTACTCCTGGAATGGTAAAAATAAAGCCTTGTAACATCTTCAACTTATCAAAAGAAGTTGAATCACCGGTAGTAATGTCACGTTTCCAGCCGGCTCGTTTCTGATCTTCATCCCATTTAAGCGATCCTCCTGCCAGCGATATAAAACGTGGACGATCCTGGTTTCCTGTAATATAACCCATCAGGTTATGATTTCCGTACCAGTTCAGGCTCTGGGTGAGCGTCGTCGACAGATTGCGTAAGTCGCCATCCTGTTTTCCGATTGCGCCAATTGCAGCATCATATACATTAAAGTCAAACTGACCATCGAGCATACCGCTGCTTACATAACTATTAATCAATTCAGGACTGCCATAAGTTTCACCAATCTGATAAATACTCCTGCCGGGCAATTCCATCTTAATTTTTCGTGTCAGTGTACGCCAGAAAAGCTCCGGAATATGTTTGGTAGCATCGTGTCTGAAACCATCGAAAGAATAATTTTTTAACCAAAACATAGCCGAATCGGTCATGGGATTATACACCTCAGGTTTTGAATTATCCAGTGTTGGCATGAAGGTATCAAACCATGTTGTGAGACGATAATCATCCCATTTCTCTGTATTCATCGTGCCATCGGGTAGATACAAGGATGTAAACCAATCAGGATGCAATTTAAACGTAGGATTATCAATGTGAATATGGTGTGCAACATAATCCAATAAAATATTCATTTTATGTTTATGTGCCTCATCCAGCAAAGTCTTCAGCTCATCCGGAGTCCCGTAGCGACTGTCAACAGTTGTTGTTGTCACAGGCCAATAACCATGATATCCCGAAAACTTTGTTGATGGATTTGTAAACTGTCCCCAGGCACCTAAAGGATTCTGGGTAATAGGTGATAGCCAGATTGTGTTGATTCCTAAGTCATCAAAGAATCCATCTTTTACTTTTTGAGTAATTCCAACAATGTCGCCACCAAAATAATTCACCTTTGGAAGAATCGCCGAATCATTAACCTTTCTGTCATTTGCCTTATTGCCATCCTTAAACCGATCAATCATCATGAAATAGAGAATCTGTGATTCTTTATCCGTACGATTAAGATCAGATGCATTCGTTAACACCTTACCCTTTTCAACAGGAATGAGTACATCGTTTGAAACTCCAAATTCATTATAAGCCCAGACACGAATAAACGAACGGTCCAGATCTTCAGCATTTTCAGGAATAACAATTGTAAGTTTTCCCCCTTCATTTTTCACAAAATCATTTCCCAGTCTGTAGTTCTGCCAATATACAAATACCTGTTTGGTGTTGTTTTTAACAGCAACAATTGCCTTGGCACTTTTGGCATCCAACGTATAGAGATAAGGCGCCTTTGCAGGATCATCACCTTTCAGCGTAATCAATGAGTTAAATCCACCCATGTTATTGTCGATCTTCGAAGCATTAGCCGGATCGGGCATCTCTTTACCATCCACAACATACACATACTGATATTGACCGGGAACCATATCAAGCGAAAGATGCCAGATTCCTTTCTCAAATACCATCACACCTTTTTTGGTATTCCAGTCGTTCATCTGTCCTTTGACAGCAACCGTTTTATACATTTTCCCTTTTGGATCAAAAGTAAAAGCAACACTTTGTTTTGTGCTCTTCTTTCCAAAGAGTGAATATGCAAACCCTTTGTTCCAGAGTTTGATCTCAAACATGGGCAGTATGGCACTACCATTAGGGGTGGCATGTAAAATTCCCGACTTTTTATCGATACTCAGATTATAACCCGGGACCAAAGAGACTGAGTCAATCTGTGCAGGATCATCGAAATAATCCAACAGGTTAACATCCCCTCCGGTACTTCCCAAAGTCACAGTAGACGCCAGTCCACGGATCATTGATTTCAACGGAGCATTTACCTTAAGACCATTGTTGGCGCATCCCATTATGAGAAGCAACACAAGCGGAGTAATTAAACGAAATAATTTCTTCATCACTAAATTGAGTTTATTAATTACTTTTTAACGACCAATATCATTGAAGAACGGGCTTCAACATTGAGTTGTTTTCCCAGTAAAAAATCTTTGCCTGTAATCACGTCTTTTACACTGTAAGCATTTGAAAAGACTTCAGCGTATTTGTCAATACTAAGATTATGTGCTTTGTTATCATTGTTTAATATCACAATCACACGTTCTTTTGCGGTGTAACGTGCGTAAACATAAACACCATTACCCGGGACATAGTGAATCAGTTTACCTGTGGCAATAGCATCTGAACCCTTTCTCCATTTCAATAAAAGGCTCAAAAAATCAAAAGCCTCTTTTTTCATCCCTGTGCGACCTTCTGAAGTAAAAGCATTCACTTTATCATCAGCCCATCCACCGGGGAAATCATTTCTTAACCTTCCATCTCCCTGCGACTTTTCTCCGGTCATCAATATTTCAGTTCCATAATACAATTGAGGGATCCCACGGGTGGTTAATAAAAATGTCATTGCAAGTTTGAAACGATTCAGTGTCGAATCCTTGGTTTTATTGAATCTGCTCAGGTCATGATTATCAACAAACGTGAGCATGTTCATAGGATTCGGATACAAAAAGTCCTGTGAAAGTGATCCATAAATTTTCTCCATTCCTGAATCATCACCGGTGTGTTCGTTGAATGCATTCTCCATTGCAAATGTAAGCGGGAAGTCCATAACGCACGGGAGGTTCGAGTTAAACCCATCCCCCAGTTTTGAATCTGCCTGCCAGTAAGCAATATTTCCGGGGGTTGAAGTCCAGGTCTCCCCAACAATATTATATGAAGGATACTCATTTAGAAGTGAACTGCACCAATTTGATAAAAACTGTTTGTCGCTATAAGGATAGGTATCCATTCTGATGCCATCAAGATCGGCATATTCAGTCCACCAGATACTGTTTTGAATCAGATAAGTAGCCAAACGAGGATTTTGTTGATTTAGATCAGGCATACTGGTATCAAACCATCCGTCGGTCATTAGTTTTGCATCATAATCTGTTGCATAAGGATCATTCAAAATCGTAGATTTGAAATTTGAACGTGTAAATGAAGGCCATTGATGGATCCAGTTCTTCTCAGGAAGATCATTTAGCCAGTAATGTTTAAGTCCACAATGATTAAAGACCATGTCCATGATCATCTTTAATCCTTTGGAATGTGCATTTGCAGAGAGTCGTGCATAATCTTCATTGGTGCCAAAGCGTGCATCTACTTTATAGAAATCAGTAATAGCATAGCCATGATAGGATGCAGAAGGCATCTTGTTTTCGAGTAGTGGATTGATCCACAATGCTGTCACGCCAAGATCATTAAAATAATCCAGGTGTTTGTCAATACCTGCAATGTCTCCTCCATGTCTTGCATTTGGTTTTTTGCGGTTTACCTCATCCCCCATTCCCTGAACAGAATCATTGGCCGGATTACCATTGGCAAAACGGTCGGGCATCAACAGATAAAGCACATCGGAAGCTGTAAAGCCTTGTCGCAAGGCAGAACCTTTTCTCCGTTCTTTCAGTTCGTAAGAGAAATGAACAACAGCATTATCTTTTTTAAATTGCAGATCAATCTTGCCCGGTTTTGCCTTTCCATTGATGGTAAGAGTAACGAAGAGATAATTTGGATTTTCAACCTTTTCTACTTTTGAAACAACAATACCTGCTGCCAAAACTGCTGGTGTATACAAACCAAGTTGGTTGCCATACACCAATAGCTGAACATCGGCATTTTTCATCCCTACCCACCAGCAAGAAGGTTCCACTTTGAGAATCTTCCCCTGTGGTTGTTCAGATAATGGATTAGTAGTTTGAGCTGAAACCTGTAACATGGTAATCAATAATAATAAAAAATAGAGGAGTATAAATTTCTTCATTTCTGAAATATTAATAGAATAAAAGGGGGCAATAATTTAGGGGATACAAGGTTTTAAAGGGGATGGCCTCAAAAGCCACCCCCAATTTCTTAAACCGGTTCTTTTAAAAAACAGTAACTATTAGATTTTGACTGTTAATATGGTGCCATTCAAAGAATATTTCTTACCCGCAACCAACAGTTCCATTGCACCACCCTCTTCGAGAATGATACTGACTTTACCCTTTTTGACGCGTATCAGAAGTACCCTATTACGGAACCATATCTTAAAGGAATAACCTGTCCATCTCTCAGGCATCATTGGATTCAGACTAAGCAGATCACCTTTTATCCTCATCCCTCCAAAACCTTCAACGATAGACAACCAGGAACCGGCCATGCTTGTAATGTGCAAACCTTCTGCTACTTCATTGTTATAATCGTCGATATCCAGTCGTGAAGTTCTGACATAAAGCTGATAGGCCTGTTCGATGTCACCAATCTTTGCTGCCAGTATCGAATGAACACATGGAGAAAGAGATGACTCATGGACCGTCCTTGCTTCATAAAAATCGAAGTTCCGCTTGATGGTCTTCAGATCAAAATCATCTTCAAAGAAATAGAGTCCCTGCAACACATCAGCCTGTTTGATAAAGCAGGATCTGAGAATCCGGTCCCATGACCATTTCTGATTAAGTGGGCGTTGATTGGCAGGAAGATTCTTTACAAGAATCTGTTCCTTATCCATGTATCCCTCCTGTTGAAGATAGATGCCCTTCTTCTTGTCTTCCGGCAGGAAGATCCGATTGTAAATATCCCGCCAAAGCGTAAATTCGAGTCCTTCGTTCAGATTAGTCCTTGAAACAAATTTTGCATATACTTCAGGTGCTTCTTCCTTCAAGCGATCAGCCTGTTCCATAGTATATTTCAGACACCAACGCGCAATATAACTGGTGTACCAGTTATTGTTCACATTGTTTTCATATTCATTGGGACCCGTAACACCCAACATCACATATTGTTGACGTGTTTCGGAAAAGCTGACTCGTTGAGCCCAGAAGCGTGAAATAGCCAGCAGTACATCCAGACCGAAATCATTAATGTATTGCTGATCACCGGTATACCTGACATAATTGTAAATGGCATAAGCGATCGCGCCATTACGGTGGATCTCTTCAAAAGTGATTTCCCACTCGTTATGACACTCCTCTCCATTCATCGTGACCATGGGATAAAGTGCTGCACCATGGTTAAAACCTAATTTTGAAGCGTTGTCAATGGCCTTATCGAGTTGTTTATAACGATACAACAACAGCTGTTTCGCCACATCTTTTCCCGCTGTAACCATATAGAAAGGCAGGCAATAAGCTTCGGTATCCCAATATGTACAACCGCCATACTTTTCACCGGTAAACCCTTTCGGACCAATGTTGAGTCTGTCATCATCTCCCGTATAGGTCTGATGAAGTTGGAAAATATTGAAACGAATACCTTGTTGAGCAGCAACATCACCTTCGATAATGATATCCCCATGTTCCCATTTTTTTGCCCAGGCCGCTACATGCTCAGCAAGCAATGCATCAAACCCTTTTTCAATGGCTATACCAATAACCTTTGCAGAAGCGGTTTCAAGCGCTTCCGGGGGATGATTCATCGAAGAGACAACGGCAACATATTTGAGCAGGGAAGCCTCTGTTCCTTTAGTCAGATCAAAACTGACTTTCGAACCTATATATTTTTCTTTTTCAACCGATTCAAAGGCTACATTGCTTACGGATATCAGGCTGAAGGCCATGCGCCATCCAACCTGAAAGTCGAGTTTTTTGGTTTTCATCTGCAGGTAGCCGCCAAATGGCTTTATCTCACGCTGCACTTCATCCCAGAATTTCTCGTTGTAGTTTGAATCTTCATTGATCACATCACCATCAACGTAAGGCATCATCTCAACACTGACATCTCTGTTCAGTGGAGTGATGCTGTAACGGATAGCTCCGATCTCATGATGTACGATACTGAGAAAGCGCTTTGCACTAACTTTCAGCTCTACACCATTTGGAAGAGTTGCGATAAATTGACGAAGGAGATGTCCTTCTTTCATATTCAGCTCGCGACGAAAGTCACGAACCTTACAGGTAGCAAGATCCAGTACCTCGCCATCAACAGAAACATTAATACCGATCCAAAAGGCTGAATTGAGTACTTTGGCAAAATATTCAGGATAACCATTTTTCCACCATCCCACACGTGTTTTGTCGGGATAATAGATTCCGGCTATATATGAGCCCTGTAACGATTCACCAGTGTACGTCTCTTCAAAATTAGCCCTTTGCCCCATAATTCCATTTCCGAGGCTGAAGATACTTTCAGATGCACGAGTTTTTTCAGAGTGAAATCCTTCTTCAACAATCTTCCATTCGTCGTGCTTTAGATACTCATTCATAAGGGTCTGTAGTTATAACGTTATAATACAGCTTCCAAGGAAGCAAGATTAAAGCTTTCAAAGCCAGAAATCACTACCGTCGCTCTGTTCAGAACAAGTGGTGAACCCACACCCACGCAACGCATGTTGCCACTGAGAGCCGCTTCAACACCTGCTTCAGCATCTTCAAACACCACACAATTGGCCGGGTTAAACCCAAGCTCTTCTGCCGCCTTTAAAAACACCTCAGGATCAGGTTTTGCTTTACTAACTTTATTTCCATCGATGATCACATCAAAGTAGTCTGTTATCTCTACCTGTTGCAAAATCAATGGTGCATTTTTACTGGCCGACCCCAAAGCTATTTTCACACCGGCACGTCGCAATTCCGAAAGGAAAGGCAAAACTCCAGGTAAAATTTCATCGGGTTTCATCCTGAGGATATACTCCAGGTACCACTCGTTTTTAATCGTTGCCATTCGTTCCTTCTCTTTTTCAGAGAAAGAGAGCCCGCCCACTTCAAGAAGAATCTCTAGTGACCGCACACGGCTCACGCCTTTAAGCCGTTCATTGTGCTCCGGTTTGAATTCGAAACCCAATTCATCAGCCAGGCGCTTCCACGCCAGAAAGTGATACTTTGCTGTATCCACTATGACCCCGTCCAGGTCAAAAATGCATGCTTTAATTTTCATTAACCTTGAAATCAGTGATTGATTTGTTTAGGATAGCCCTCATACGCCGGAACACCACTTCAGTCGTAATCTTTCTATCCACGAAATCAGCCCTTACGCTCTTTATTGAATAATGTTAAGGCTTCGCATAGGCCTCATTCATCATTCTTATTTATCTTTTATGATAATATGTTCTTTAACAAAAACAACTGTTGCTCCGGCGATCAGCATGGAAACTCCAGCTACCCCAAGCATCATGATAGAAGTACCGCCTACAAGAGAGAGGATTACTCCGCCCAAAAGAGCTGCAGCGATTTGTGGTACTGTGATGGTTGCATTGAAGATGCCCATGTAGACACCCATCTTGCTGGCCGGCAATGCAGCCGATAGAATAGCATATGGCATCGCAAGAATTGCAGCCCAGGCAATACCAATCCCAACCATCGAAAAGATCAGACCAAACTTGTTATGGATGAAAACCATAGAGATCAAGCCCAAACCACCCAACAGGAGTGATATCATATAAGTAGGCTTACGGCCAAACTTTGTTGCAATATTTCCCATCACCAATGAGAAGAGTGCAGCTACGACACTGTAACAGGCAAAAATGATACCCACCCAGTTACCTGCATCATTGAAATCCAATGATTTTGAATCGCCAGGTAATGTATGCCATACATTCTGAGCTACTCCATTTGTAGTGAAAACCCACATCAGGAACAATGCAAACCATGAGAAAAACTGAACAATTGCCAACCTCCACATCGTAAGCGGAATATCTTTCAATGTCGATAGAAAAGAAGTACGCGACTTTTCTTCAACGGTAATATCATTATACTGCTCGTATTCTTTTGGAGGATACTCTTTGGTTCTGAAAGTAGTCCAAATAACGGTAATCAACAAAGCACCACCGCCGAAATAAAATGCCCAGATTACACTCGGGGCCACCTTCTCTCCCGGCGAAGGGACATTGGCAACACCCAACCAGGTAAGGACAAAAGGAAGCAGAGAACCTACAACAGCCCCCATATTGATCAGAAAACTTTGAATCGAATATCCTTTATTGCGTTGACTTTCACCCACCATGTCACCAACCAGTGCTCTGAAAGGCTGCATGGTCACATTAAAAGAAGAGTCCATCAACAATAACATGAACGCCCCAAAAAACATCGGGGGTAATATATACGTGAAAAATTCAGAGTTGGGCATGAAGAACATGGCAATGGCAGAAACAATAGCGCCACCCAGTATAAATGGAATTCTCCTGCCCAAACGTGTCCAGGTCTTATCACTCGACAGACCAACAATTGGTTGAACAATCAGTCCTGCAAGAGGAGCAGCCAACCAAAACAGACTCAGATGTTCGACATCAGCACCCAGAGCCGATAAAATTCGGCTTGTGTTTCCTGTTTGTAATCCATATCCAATCTGAACACCCAGGAACCCAAAACTCATGTTCCATATTTGCCAGAAAGACAGTAAGGGTTTTTTTTTCGCCATATCGATTCAAGTCAGTTTAGTGAATGTATCATTCAATTCGCGACCAAATATATAACAAATATCAAAGAAAATTACATGACCAAACACGTGAAACCCTTTATAATAAAGGGATATAAGGCTCTAAGGCTTGTTGCAAACGTTTGCGATGATATTAAAATAAATTAAATATTTTTATTTTTTCTGAATAATATCTCTAAAAAGTAGGATTTTAATCAACTGTTGATTGGATTAAATGTAGGGATGGCCCTAGTGGCCATCCACGGGTAACATAAAAAAGGTCTGCATTACCCTTGGATGGCCACTAGGGCCATCCCTACATTCTCAACAAAACGTTATTCCTTTTCATTAACAGGATTGGTAATTTTTTTGGGGTCTTGAAACGAAGAATACATCCTCATTTTTGCAATCTCTGCTTCGATTTCCGAACTACTCATATAATTTATCTGTTTAAATCGTTTGTATCCAGACGTAACATTCGACCTGCTCTGCATAAAGTCAGCAAACTCCAATTCCTGCCATCCAAAGCCACGCCGGATAGCATATTCATCGATTGATCTTTCGTATCTGGCATGGTTTTTCAGCGTCACATAATCTATGGCAAGGAGCAAAAGACTTTTGATTGACCGTTTTTCGAAATCCATTATATGGGCTAATTCATGCCCAATTACTCCAATCTGAGCATTAAAAGGAACATCTTTCAACAACAATCCTTTGTCGCCGTATACCTCATTATCAATGAATATAATATACTTCCTGTTGTGATTTTTAAAAGCAGAAGCAAACTCAGGCCTTACTTCCATGGTTGTTTTGATATCATGGTATTGAAATGTAATCGGGACATTTTTCAGTTCAGGATAATAAGAAAGTGCAATAAGTGATTGTAATTCAAATTCTTTGACAAATTTCTTTTTTGAACCATAGTTTGAAAGAAGAGAATCATAATAAGGTTGACATTCCGATTTTACAAAAACTTTATAAACATGATTTTGCCCCCTGACTTCCGAAAGACCCAGTCCCCACAAAATCACAAGGCACAATAACCTTATAATATTACCTTTAACTTTAATTCGGTCCATTATAAAAATCCTTTACTCCTATCTACATACATTTAAACCAACGAACCGGATTCTTGTTGCATTTCGATCCGCATTTTCTCTTGTACGTTTCAGTTTTAAAAATACACCTAAAAATGAAGAATATATTGAAATATTCCCCTTCCATTTCATAACTTCGCAATGCATTATTTCAAATCGGCATATAATTGAATCATAGAAACATAAAACCCTGATAATCATAAACAACAATACACTACAAGATGAAAAAATCTACTTTCATGATCCTCTTCGCCTTGTTTTTCTTTACGGCTCAAAGCTTTGGCAGTCTGAAGAAAAACGTTTCACCCCTTCCAAAATCATCACGGGCAATGGCTGATACGGTAAAAGGAGCTCCAATCCCTACAGAGATCGAAGACCCAATGAATATCGGCATCAACAAAGAACCGGCCCATTCAACCCTGATGGCATACGGCTCTCTTGACGAAGCACTGAAAACCAACAGACATGCCTCATCATTTTGTCGCAGCCTGAATGGTCTGTGGAAATTCAACTGGGTGCCCCGCCCGGAGTATCGTCCCGTCGATTTCTACAAACCCTCTTTCGATGTTTCCAAATGGAAAGAGATTCCGGTCCCTTCAAACTGGGAGGTCTATGGTTATGGCACTCCCTTTTATAGAAACAATGGATACACTTTCCAAAAAGATTTTCCGCGGGTAATGACCGAACCCACCAATAAAAAATACACCTCCTACGTTGAACGCAACCCTGTCGGAAGCTACCGTCGCGAATTCGAAGTTCCCCAGACATGGAATGGCCGTCGCCTCTTCCTCACTTTCGATGGTGTCGACGCTGCTTTCTTCCTGTGGATCAATGGAGAAAAGGTTGGTTACAGTGTAAACAGCCGTAACGCTGCCGAATTCGATGTCACCAAATATGTAAAACCGGGCAAAAACACGCTTGCTGTTGAAGTTTACCGTTACTGCACCGGCAGTTATCTTGAAGATCAGGACATGTGGCGTCTGAGTGGCATCTTCCGCAATGTCACTATCTGGAGCACACCCAATGTCCATGTTCGCGATTTCTTTGTAAAGACAGATCTTGATGCGCAATACAAAGATGCAACTGTCGAAGTCATCAACAAGATCAAAAACTATAGCGACAAACCTGCCGCAGCACAGAAAATCGTAGCAACGCTATATAATGGAAACATTCAGGTTACCGGAGCAAAAGCAGAAGCAGAGGTCCCAGCATTAAAACCAGGCGAAGAAGTAGCCGTCACCCTTAAATTCCCTGTTAAGAATCCAACAAAATGGACCGCAGAGACGCCAAAACTCTATACCACTGTCATCAACCTGAAACAGGGAGATAATGTCCTCGAGACGCTATCTTCACGCAGTGGTTTCCGTAAGATTGAAATCAAGGGCCGCATCTTTATGGTCAACGGAACCCCCATCAAATTAAAGGGTGCAAACCGACATGAGAACTTCCCTGAAGTGGGTCATGCAGTCACCGAGGCCATGATGATCAAAGACCTCATCATGCTCAAACAGGGCAATTGCAACCATGTCCGCACCTGTCACTACTCCGACGATCCCCGTTGGTACGAGTTATGTGACGAATGGGGCATCTGGCTTGTGGCCGAAGCAAATGTAGAATGCCATGGCTACAACAACAGATTTGACAATGAACCATTGATGAGAGACGCCATCATCGACCGTAATGTAGCCAATACCGAAAACTTCAAAAACCATCCTTCAGTCATCATTTGGTCACTGGGAAATGAAAATGGCGGCGTAGGTAAGAATTTCGTAGACGCCATGAATGCCATCAAGAAGATTGACCCAACCCGTTATGTACATTATCAACGTTTTGGTACAGGCGCTAAAAACCCTGCCGATATGGACAGCGAAATGTACACCAGCATTGATAACCTTGAGAAAAGGGCCAATGACACAACGCTCACCAAACCTTTCTACCTCTGCGAATATGCACATGCCATGTTCAATTCCATGGGAGCCATCGGCGAATACAACGATCTTTTCGATAAATATCCTTCACTTTTAGGTGGCGCCATTTGGGAATGGGAAGATCAGGGACTCATCAACCGACGCGATCCAAAACACCCGATCATTGCCTATGGCGGTGGATTTGGTGAATTTCCCAACGATCATTATTTCATTCACAAGGGAGTTATCTTTTCCGACCGCACACCCAAACCACATTATCCTGAGATGAAAAAAGCCTATCAGTGGATCAGTGTCACCTCTGACGATCTGAACAAAGGACTCTTTAAAATCCGCAACAAGTTCCAGTTCAAAAACCTCGATGGGTACAATGCAACCTGGACTTTGAGTGAAAACGGAAAAGACATTGCAACCGGAAAGGTATTACTTCCAACTATTGCACCCACAACCGAAACTCAGGTTAAGGTAGATTATGCCACATTTAAACCCAAACCGGGTGCAGAATATTTCCTGCGTTTCTCTTTTACGCAGAACAATGATGAACTCTGGGCGAAAAAAGGATTTGAAGTTGCATCTGCTCAAATCAAAATAGGTACTGAAGTATGGACTGCGCTCAAAGCTTCAGCAAACCCCGCTGCAAAGACATCTCTGGCGCTTTCTCAAAACGACAAGGAAGTCACAGTTAAAGGCACCGGATTTACAGTGGTACTGGACAAGACCACCGGAACATTTAGCCGTATCGCTCAAGGCAATACCAATCTGTTGACAGCTGGTGGTGGCCCCAGACTACACCTGTGGCGTGCCCCTCACCGTAACGACGACATGTGGGCATCCCGCGAATGGGACAAAGCCGGTTTGAGAGATTTAAAATGGACTGCCAGCGAAGTGACGACTAAACAGACCGATCCTTCTACCGTTCAGATTACGGTTAAACTGAAAGGAGAAGGCATAGCGCCATTCGTTGTCAACCACGACGCCGTTTACACCATCAAGAGCGACGGCACGATAACAGCTCAAAATAACGTCTCATCCACCAATCCTCAACTTGTTGTAGGGCGCATGGGTGTTCGTTTGATGCTCGACAAACAGCTCGATCACCTCTCCTACTTTGGTCGCGGACCCATGGAGAACTATGCCGACCGAAAACGCGGATTCGATGTAGGCGTTTACAGCAGTTCTGTCAAGGATCAACAGACACCGTATGAGAAACCAATGGATTGTGGAAACCACGAAGATGTCCGTTGGGCAAAACTCACCTCCGCAACCGGATTGGGCCTACACGCGATTAGTGATGCCAATCTGATGCAGATCACCGCATTGCCATATACCGATGAGGAATTGGATAAACCGGAATACCGAATCGACCTGCCACAAAGCAGTGCAACGGTTTTGTGTATTAGTCACCAGACGCTTGGCGTTGGTTCAAACGGGTGTGGCCCCCGTCCGCTTCCGCAGTATATTGCATACGCAGCACCGACAACGTTCACCTACACCCTGAAGCTTATCCCGGAACTTCTGGCAAAAATAAAATAACTCATTAACAGATATTAAAATCAAAAAGGCCGTCTGGATTTATTTCCAAACGGCCTTTTTGATGATCAATTACCTCCTTGAAGAAGCTTTTGAAAACATCACTTATTAAATAATTTTTGCAAAATTGACCCATGGTTAAGCCATACTCTATGGGTATATATTAAGTATGGTTCAAGTATGGCTTAACTATGGCTCAACTATGTTTATATACTTCATCATCAATGAATTATCAAACTATATTAAAAACAGCTTTTGCCCTGTTTTTAATTAGAATTTTGAACATTCAAAATCATCATTAATCATTTTGAAAGGAGAAATCAATTAATCTATTAACTTTTAGAATAATTGATAAATGTAAGAAATGATTACTTTTGTCTGTAATTTTTACTATATGAACGTATTAATCAAAGCTATATCAAACCGCAAATTAATCATAGGTCTATTTTTAGCGTTAGCCGTATTTGCCGGAGCGCAGGCATATATACTATCAAATAAAACATTTGAACAGACGGGTGAAAAGGCTTCGAAATACAATAACTACATTATTTTTGAACAGTCTTTCAACCACTTAACCGAAAATAAAGATTTATATCAGCTCTACCCCAAAGAACACAAAGACCTGTATAAATACAGTCCTACTTTTTCGGTTTTCTTTGGCGCTTTTACTTTATTTCCTGATGTCGTTGGTTTAACGTTGTGGAATATCCTCAATGCACTCGTCTTTTTGCTGGCAATCTATTATCTGCCCAGACTTAATCTGACACAAAAAGGATTGATCTTGTTGATCTGTCTGTTGGAATTCATGACATCCATTCAGAATCAACAATCAAATGCATTGGTAGCAGGGTTAATCATATTGACATTTGGATTAGCGGAGAAACGATATTATTTAATGGCTACATTTTGTATTGTTTTCTCTGTCTATATCAAGGTATTCGGGGTTGTCGGACTGGCACTTTTTCTCTTTTATCCCGAAAAATGGAAGCTGGCTTTATATACCGCCGGATGGTCAATATTGCTGTTTGTCCTTCCATTAATATTTGTTAATATAGATCAACTGGAATTTCTTTACAAAAGTTGGGGCCATTTACTGGATAATGATCATACCATTTCATATGGCTTTTCCGTGATGGGCTGGCTGCACGCCTGGTTTGGACTCGATTCAGGCAAACAGGCAGTTCTCATTGCCGGTGTCATCCTGTTTTTGATTCCAATGGTAAGAATAAAGGAATATAAAAATTTCACTTTCCGTTTTTTGACATTGACATCCATATTGTTGTGGGTGATCATTTTCAATCACAAGGCTGAATCGCCAACCTTTATCATTGCAATGGCTGGTGTTGCCTTGTGGTTCATCACCGGTGAGAAGAATACACTGAATATTGTTTTGTTTGTGAGTGCCCTGATTTTAACATCCCTCTCCCCTACTGATCTTTTTCCAAAATTCCTGCGTGATGGATATATAGAACCGCTCATGCTGAAAGTCTTTCCATGTATATTGATCTGGTTAAAAATCGTCTTTGATATGCTCGTGTTGAAAACTGATACATTAAAATTTGACGAAACAACTTACCAACCCATCGTCACCGGATAAGATTATAACATATAATTAACAACCTTACACTATAACTTAAGTCACTTTAATATGTTTTACTGGGTAAAGTGTTAATTGCGTTATGAAAAAAGTAAAGTTTATCAGCAGTAGTTTGCAGGAACAGGATTTTGCTACTGCAGTACGAAAAAATGTCAATGATTATTTCAAAGACAAGGGAATCTCAACAAAAGGAAATTATTTAATGACTCTACAGACAATAGCAATGTTGTCAATTTATATAGCTCCGTTAGTCCTTATTCTTACAGTATCGATGAATGCATGGGTTGCCCTGATCATGACTATTCTGATCGGAATCGGAATGGCCGGTATAGGGATGAGTGTGATGCACGACGCTGTGCATGGCTCTTATTCCAAAAGAGCATGGGTGAACAAAATATTCGGCGGAACCATGTATTTATTGGGAAGCAGTGTGATCACCTGGAAAATACAACATAATTACCTACATCACGCCTTTACCAATATTGAAGGTAGTGATCAGGATATTGAATCCAAAGGACCAATACGTTTATCAGAACATGCACCTTTGAAAAAATTTCATCGCTATCAGTATCTGCATGCCTTTTTCTTTTATGGGTTCATGACGATCTCCAAGCTGATCAAGGATTTCTCGCAATTGAATTCGTATATTAAATCGGATGCTACCCGAAAACAACTTGCCCATCCCAGGTTAGAATTTTTCATCATGGTTGTTGTTAAGGCTATTTATCTTTTTGTCTTTATTGCGCTTCCAATTTGGGTTACTCATTTCAGCTGGTGGCAGGTCCTGACGGGATTCTTCATCATGCATTGGATTGCCGGATTTATCATGAGCACAATATTCCAAATGGCTCACATTGTTGAGATTGTAAATCAACCAAAGACCACACCGCAGGGCACTATCGAACATGAGTGGGCCGTGCATGAAGTACAGACCACAGCCGATTTTGCCCGCAAGAATCTTTTCCTCTTTTGGTATATTGGCGGGTTAAACTTTCAGATTGAGCATCACCTGTTTCCAAATATATGTCATATTCACTACCGGAAAATTGCACCCATTGTTGAAAAAACAATCAGGGAATTTGGGTACACCTATAATCTAAAACCAAGTTTCATCCAGGCACTGGGATCTCATATCCGTAGATTAAAAGTACTGGGAAGACCACAGGTATAATTACAAATTGTATTGTTTATCTATTTTAAAGAATACATTGGTATTTTGAAGATCTTATAAATGCAGGGATTTATTACTTTTGCATGTTGAACTGATAGATTCAACTATTTTAACTGCATAAGATATATCGATGTATAAACTACAATCCCTGGCAACAGGAGCTATTTTTGAAGATACCGGCTGGACGCTTGATGCCCCCGGAGAGAGTGTACCCGGCCTGATCAGAGCCATATACACAAATCAACAAATCACTTTACAGGGTACAGATCAGGGTATTTATACATTTGCGGACTGGCTACCAATCCATCGGACACTGGAAGGCTCATCCGCACCGGTTACTTATAAGAGTGAAGGCCTGGCCAAAGAATTGGGACTATCCAATTTATATATCACATTAAATGGTTGGTGGCCGGAGAAGAATGCATATAACCGCACCTGTTCTTTTAAAGAGACTGAGGCTTACACTGTTTGTGCCCGCCTCGATGTAAAAACAAATAAAATACTGGTCGTTGCCTCTGCAGGAAATACTGCTCGTGCCTTTGCTAAGGTGTGTTCAGACAATCATATTCCTCTTCTGCTCTGTGTTCCTGAAGACTGCCTTGCTGCCCTTTGGTTTGATGCACCGTTAAATGATTGTGTCAAACTTGCTGCAACCCGTTCAGGGAGCGACTACTTCGATGCAATCAATCTTTCTAATCTTGCTGCACAACTCGAGGGTTTCGTGACAGAAGGCGGAGCCAAAAATGTTGCGCGCCGTGATGGAATGGGTACTACGATGCTCTCTGCCGCAACTTTCATCGGGAAGATTCCTGATTACTACTTCCAGGCTGTAGGCAGTGGCACAGGTGGCATAGCAGCATGGGAAGCCAACCTTCGCCTGATTCAGGATGGCAGGTTTGGTGACAATAAGGCAAAACTGATGCTTTCACAGAATAAACCATTCCATCCCATGTATGATGCATGGAAAGCAGGTTCACGGGCATTGCTTCCAATGGCTGATGATGATTGCAGACACAGGATTGAAAAAATCAATGCAAAGGTACTTTCCAACCGTCGCCCCCCCTATTCGTTAGCCGGTGGTTTATTTGATGCATTGTCAGATACAAAGGGTGAGTTTTTCCTGGCTTCTAATGAAGAAGGCGTTGCAGCAGCAGAACTGTTTAAAGCCACAGAAGGAAATGATATCCATCCTGCAGCAGCAATCGCAACTGCATCACTGATAAATGCAGTAAAAGAGAAAAGGGTGGAGAAAGATGCTGTAATTATGCTGAATATCACAGGTTGTGGAGAAGAGCGATTCAAAAGTGAACATTCACTCTTCATGTTAAAGCCCTCAGTGGTTTTCGATTTTTCTCCTTCACTTGATGAAGTCAGAGAAAAAATCCCTGCTCTTTTTGCATAATGAAAGACTAAAGAAATATAAAATTAAACTATAATTAGTTAAACCAAAACACCATGAAAAAAGATGATAATTGTTTGTATTGCACTCGTAATGCCTTACAAAAAGAGCTGATGATCGAAATTTGCGATCTCCAGGTTTCTACCCTCTTTTTATTCAAAGAACAAAGCTATCCCGGTCGTTGTGTCGTAGCATATAAAGACCACGTCAATGAATTATTTGAGCTCAACGATGAAGAGAGAAACCTGTTTATGCAGGATGTCGCTCATGTAGCCCAATCTATGCAAAAAGCTTTTTCACCTAAGAAGATAAATTATGGTGCATACTCCGATAAACTGGCTCACCTTCATTTTCATATCGTTCCAAAGTATGAAGATGGACTTACTTTTGGAGGCACTTTCGAGATGAATCCTAAAAAAACTTACCTGACTGATATTAAATATCAGGAAATGATTGAAAAGTTAAAAGCACAGCTATAATCTGTTTATTTATAACCTTGCTTAAAAGTCAAATAAAATGAGAAAATATGCTATCGGAGCCGATATAGGCGGGAGCCACATCAGTTGCGATGTCATCGACTTAGATAAAGAAACCATCATCCGCGAAAGCTTTGCCACACAAAAAGTAGACAACCAGGCCTCGGCTGAAGAAATTCTGGAAAGCTGGTCTACCGCTTTAAGACAATCGATTTCTTTTATCAACAAAAGCAAGTTAGCAGGTATCGGTTCTGCCATGCCCGGCCCTTTTGATTACCCCAACGGGATTGCAATTTTCACCGAGAGTGTTTCCAAATATCAGAATCTGTACGGCATAAATGTTGCCCTACGACTCAAAGAGATATTAGGATTGGACGAAGGCAGTGATGTCAGGTTCATTAATGATGCTTCGGCGTTTGCAATCGGAGAAGCATGGATGGGAAAGGCCTCAAAAGTAAAACGTTCTGTATCCATCACACTCGGAACAGGTTTTGGATCTGCCTTTGTTGATGATGGTGTCGTTGTTGTCGATCGTGATGACGTCCCAAAATTGGGATGTGTTTGGCATCTTCCTTATAACGATGGTATTGCCGATGAATCTTTTTCTACACGTTGGTTCATCAAACGGTATGCTGAAAAATCAAAGATCCAGACAACCGGGGTTAAAGAAATTGCTGACAAAGCAGTCACAGACCCTATTGCTAAGGAAATATTTGTTGAGTATGGTACGCATCTGGGTGAGTTTCTTGCTCCCTGGCTGAAAAAGTTTCAGGCCGAAGCATTGGTCATTGGCAGAAATGTTACCGGTGCTTACAAATACTTCGGCATTCCCTTCGAAACTGCATTAAAAAAGCAACACGTTGCAACAGTCATTCATATATCTGACCACATGGAAGATGCCGCCATCATTGGAAGCGCCCGTATGTTCGATCCTGAATACTGGGAAAAGATCAGACCTTTGCTATCAAAAATGTAAACAAACTATTATAAATCTTTACTAATAATTACAGATGAAACAAGAAACGTCTATGTCTAAAGCACTCCCGGTGCTGTTTGGATTCTTCATCATGGGCTTTGTGGATGTGGTAGGTATTGCCACCAATTACGTGAAAAGCGATTTTGGACTGACCGACTCGGTTGCCAATCTCCTGCCG
>Ga0209125_1001019_pt1 | contig 29938 bp, 32 predicted proteins | sample BarGraIncub1131A_FD_184503 | JGI IMG/M metagenome (GOLD analysis project Ga0209125, IMG submission 184503) | Arctic peat soil microbial communities from Barrow, Alaska - Barrow Graham LP Incubations 11-31A (SPAdes) (version 2) | ecosystem: Environmental > Terrestrial > Soil > Wetlands > Peat... | reverse complement strand
ACCGACAACCGCGATGACCGAACGGCCATCAAGGTTGCCGGCGTCGTCGGCGATCTCGACAAACAGGACCCGACCTACGCGTTTCGTCTTTGCGCGCTGGGAACGTTCATCACTCTCTGAAAGGGGAAACAACGATGTATCACAACATCAACCCGAAACTGCTGCGCGACGCTGTCGACGTCCTCGTCGTCGGCGCCGGCGGTACCGGGTCTCATGTCCTGACCGGACTGGCGCAGCTGCATCACGCAATGCTTGCCCTGGGACACCCGGGCGGGCTGGACGTCACGGTCATGGATGCCGATACGGTGTCCGCGACCAACGTCGGCCGCCAGATGTTCTTCACGTCCGACATCGGGCGCAACAAGGCCGATGTGCTGATCCAGCGCATCAACATGGCCATGGGGGTGAACTGGACGGCATCACCGCGCCGGCTCACCGACACAACGCATCTGGATCAAAGCCTCATCATTGGCTGCGTCGATAACCGTGCCACCCGAAAGACCATTGCGGACACCAAGTCGCGCCAGCCGATCTACTGGCTGGATATGGGCAACGGGCAACACGGCGGTCAGATAATCCTCGGCCAGGTCGGACAAGGGAAGGAATTGCCGCATGTGGGCGATCTCTTTCCGGAAACGATCGATGCAGGCCAGGATGACAAGGACGACACCCCGTCCTGCAGCATGGCGGAAGCCTTGGAGAAACAGAGCCTGTTTATCAACCGGGCAATGGCGCTCTACGGCCTCAACCTGCTGTCCGAACTCTTCCGGCACGGCAAGATCGACTACCACGGCGTTTTTGTGAACCTGAAAACGGCTCGCACGACGCCGATCAAGATCGATCCGGCTGTGTGGGCTCGCATGGGGTATTCACCAGCGACCACGGAAGCCAAGGCAGCTTGATGCTGCCGAAGAATGCCGCCCGACCATCTCCCACAAGGGGGTGGCCGGGTTGCTCTTCTTTTCCTACCAAGACAGCAACGAAGCTTCAGTCTCATGCCTCAGCGGCATCGGACTGCGTCTTCTTTTTTATGGCGATCGGCACCGTGCAAGGCCAGGAAATAGGGGCTTGAATCAGAGCGGGTCGCAGATACAGTGAAATCTCTATGGAACCGAATGGCATGCAAACGACAACTCTCTCGACCCCATCGGCTACGGCCGTCGATATCGTTCGCTTGTTACAGCGCTGCCGCCTCGACCTCTCGACTGAGAAGCACCTGCAGGGCGGCGTTGCCCAGGCACTCACCGACGCCGGCATACCATTCGAGCGGGAAAAGCGCCTTTCCGAACACGACATTCCGGACTTCGTCGTCGAGGGCGGCGTCGCGATCGAATGCAAGATGCGCCACAAGGCGCGCAAGCTGGATGTGTACAAGCAGCTTTGCCGCTATGCCGAGCACGAGGAGGTAACGGCGCTGGTCCTGGCCTCGAATATTTCCATGGGCTTGCCGGCAGAGATCAATGGGAAGCCCTTGTATGCCGCCTCCCTGAGCCGAGGGTGGATGTGATGCCGTCCCGTACCTTCGGATCGCTGCGCCTCATCGAGCAAGGGACAGCGTGGGAAATGACCAGGCTCGAACCCCACGTCGCCATCCGCCTGAAGCACATTTTCCCGCGCGTACCAAAACAGTCCGCTGGGCCATTCGTCTTCCCGAATGACTTGTTGCATGCGGCCGATCTGAGCTGGTTCATCACTCGATATCCGCTGGCCATGACCGACGCAGACCGTGACGCCTTGCATGGCGAGCGACTCGCTTTCGACCTGCACCAAGCCGAAATGGAGCGCATTCTGCTGCCTGACTTCGTTGCGCCGGCCGCTATGGGGTTGAGGGATGGGCAACAGATACGCCACTACCAGGCCCAGGCCGTTGAACTCCTGCGCCGGCGCAAGTCGCTCCTGTTGGGCGACGAAGGGGGGCTGGGAAAAGCGCAGCCGTTGACGGCGCGAGTACTGACGCCTTCAGGGTGGAAGGAGATGGGTGACTTGCGTGTCGGTGATGAAGTAGTCGATCCTGATGGCGGACTGGGATATGTGACAGGTGTATTCGATCGCGGCGTGCGTGACTCTTACCGGGTTAACCTCTCGGATGGAACATCAACCGAGTGTTGCGATGAGCATCTGTGGCTCGTCCAGACCGACAACGATCGGTTCCGCAAGGCGCATCGAGTTCTTCCGCTAAAAGATTTCATGGACCGCGTCTCGGTAAAGCGGCCTGGACACGGTATTCGCTCGCGCTACTTCATCCCCTGTGGGAAGGTGGATTTACGCACCATTGACAGCCTTCCTATCGACCCCTATCTCCTCGGCGTCCTTATCGGTGATGGCTGCATTCTCAAGGCAGCAATTCGTTTTAGCACGGGTGATGAAGAGATCCTTGGCTACGTCAAGGATGCGCTACCGGCGCAGTATGAGGTCGTTAAATATAAGGCTTATGACTACGCCATCTCTATAATCAAGCGCGGACGCGGAAGTGCGCTCGTCGAAACCATGCGGGCGATGTCCTTGGCCGGCCGAAAATCCAACGAGAAATTTATTCCCCAAACTTTCCTGGAAAGCTCTTTCCAAAGCCGTCTTGATCTGCTTCGAGGGTTGATGGACACGGACGGCGATTGCACCCCCGAGGGCGTGTCGACCTTCACCACATCATCCGAAAGGCTTTCAACCCAAGTGGTTGATCTAGTCCGGTCCCTCGGCGGTATTGCCACGGTCTACCGATCTTCGGGTAACGGATATACCCACCTTGGCGAGAAGCGAAGAGGATTGCCGTCGTTCCGGGTGAACGTCAGGCTTCGCGAGAACCCGTTCCGCCTGGCACGCAAGGCAAGCCGCTGGAAGCCTAACATCTTGGCTCGCGCGGTGCGCTCTGTTGATCTGGTCGGGCCCAAACCGATGCGTTGCATCGCTGTGTCGACAAAGCGGAACCTGTATTTCACCGACAACCACATTGTCACTCACAACACCTATCAAGCGGGTGCGTTCCTGTGCTCTGAGTCTGCGGCGCTGCCTGCCGCGGTGGTTTGTGACCCGCACATGCAGAAGCAATGGCACGACAAACTGACGACGTTCACGACGCTGCGCGTGCATGTAATCAAGAAGGCCTCTCCCTATGATTTGCCCCCGGCGGACGTGTACGTTTTCCGGATCAGCCAAATTTGCGGTTGGACAGACATCTTCGCGACGGGCTTCTTCAAAGCGGTGGTCTACGACGAACCGCAGTCTCTTCGCACGGGGAAGACAACCGCCAAGGGAGGCGCCGCAGCGGTTTTGTCCGCGCATACCCAATATCACCTCGGATGTACCGCGACGCCGATCTACAACTACGGCGTGGAAATGTGGAACGTAATGCAGTTCATCGACGATCAGGTGCTGGGGTCGTACGCCGATTTTACCCGAGAGTGGGTCGATCACAACGGCCGCATCGTGGAACCCAAAGCCCTGGGCACGTATCTGCGCGAGCAGCATGTCATGCTTCGGCGCCTGAAGGCCGACGTGGGCCTGGAACTGCCAAAGGTTTCCCGTATCGTCGAGTCCGTCGACTACGACACCAAGACGGTCCAGTCCATCGAGGACCTGGCGCACAAACTCGCGATCCGCGCGTCGACCGGCTCCTTCATTGAACGTGGTCAAGCGGCCAGGGAACTCGACATGATGGTTCGGCAGGCAACCGGGCTGTCGAAGGCGAAGGCCGTCGCCCAGTTTGTCCGCCTCATGGTCGAGTCCGGCGAAGCGGTTTTACTGGTGGGCTGGCACCGAGCCGTATATGAAATCTGGCTGCAGGAGCTGGATGACCTACGGCCGGCCATGTACACCGGGTCGGAGAGCGCAACCCAAAAAAACAAGGAAGTGGAGCGCTTCCTGGCCGGTGATACCGACGTGCTCATCATGTCGCTTCGTTCCGGCGCTGGATTGGATGGATTGCAGCATCGCTGCTCGGTGGTGGTGATCGGCGAGCTCGACTGGTCCCCGGGGATTCATCAACAGATCATCTGGCGGGTGGATAGAGAGGGACAAGAGAACCCTGTGACGGCATTCTTCTTGGTGAGCGAGGAAGGCAGCGACCCGCCGATCATGGACGTGCTGGGCATCAAGTCCAGTGAAGCAAACCAGATCGTCGACCCGCACCTTGGGGTGCAACAGGTTGCGGAGGACACAACGAACCTGCGCCGCCTGGTCGAGCGCTACCTCGAGAAAGGCAAGTCGGCGACACGGCCGGAGAAGATCGACGTGCCCCGCCCGACGCCCGTCATCCGGCAGGTCCCTTTGTTTGCGTAGACTGACTGACCGGTGCCGAAAATCACCCCGGCGAAATGGGGGCTTGTAGTAGCAAGGCGCGCTGATACCTTGGTCACAAGGCAAAGCGAAATGCGCATTCCGTGGGCCAACACAGGATGCACATTGGCTGAAACCGCGCAGTGACCTGGTCGAACATGTGAACGGGCGCGCGCGCTTCCCCTCGTGGCGGTCAACAGATAGCGAGCAAATGCGATGCGAGTGGCGAAACTTCAGGACGAAAAAGGGCGGGAACGATTTTGCGAAGTGCTGAAAACCGGCGCGGTGCAATTTGACCCGCGACCAGGATGGCTGTTGTTGGCTATTCCGCCTGGCGGCCGCCCGCGAAAACAGGAATTGCATTGGGTTCATGCTTCCGACTGGCGTATCGCAGGGGACCGGCAGTTTAGATTTGCTGATCCGGCAGAGCAGTAAGCAGGTAAAGACAAGGGTTTCCTCATGAGATACGCACAACAAGTCCTACCCAGCGGCGAAACACGCATCGTGGATGCGAACGGCAAGCCTTTGAGCAAGGGGGATGCGGACCGGCCGCTGTTGCACGTCTTGCCGAAGCTATTCGTGCCTGCCGATGCCGTTGGTCGTGACTACCTGCGCGACCAGGGGCTGGTCTTCGTTCACAGCGTTGAACTCGCTGTTTCGTCCACCCTTCCTGCCGACCTCACACCCGAGGGCGGCATCTTCGTTCGACAGCCCTATCCGAATCGACGCTACTTCGTCGGTGGTTCGGCACTGATCCGCAACGGCTGGCTAGTCCCGCTGCCGATCGATGCTACCGAGTTCGACATCACGTTCCACTGGCAGATCGAAGGGGCATGGGAGTGTTTCCGGCAAGACGATTGGGAAATCCAGCACGTCGTCCACATCAAACTGCATCCTGGCAAGGGGCTGACCTACACCATGGATTGTTCGTGCTGGCCACAAACGGACGGCCCGGCACGTCGCTTTGGCCCCGTAACGCCGCTGGGGATCGAGGAAGACGATCCGTCCGAAAACAAGCGCCGCCAGATCATAAAAACCAGCGACCTCGTTTATACCGGCGGTGAAGACGATGGCTGCCTTGCTGGCTACTATCTTGAGGAACGCATCAACATCACCGGAATACCGCTTGGCCAGGCATACACCATCGACGCTTTCCAGGACGAGCAACTGCACGAGGTGAAGCAGACCGCGAGCCTGAAGCAGGACAATGAAGCTCACCGGGCCAACGGCCCCGTCGAGATGCCGGCTGACGTGTTCGTGCGAGCGGTCAAGTTTGCGGGTGAGGTCGCTTTCGACGTTGAGAGCGAGTTTGCCAAGTCGGTGACCGGCGTACCCGGCGGCTTTGAGCGCCACCCGGCCATGCGCTTGTTGTGCGACTGGTGGGATACCGTTCGTACTGCTGGAGAGCCTTTCAAGCCGGGCTCCGCCATGCCGATGGTGCGCGTCCGAGACGATGGCGAATACTGGTGGGGCTACTACGAGATTCCCAATGCGCCCGTCGAGAAATTCAACCCGAGCGGGCGCGACGTGGCGCGCATCGGCGACTTTCTGCTCGTGCTGTTTCAAGCGACGCAGGAGGTCGCCAAGTTTGACCAAGACGGCATGCACATCATGCTGCCGAGCGGCGAAGTCTACAACTGCATCGGCATCGAAAAGAAGGACTATCTGGCCGGCGAGTGCGACGAGGCGATCTTCTGCCTGCGGGCGCTCGACGCGTTCCCCACACGCTTCCCGGCCGCGTGGAAATTCCTGAACCAGAAGGGCGGTGAATACGCCCAGATGCGCCGCGCCGCAGTGGAAAGAGTCGTTCCGCTCCCGCAAGGAACAAAGCATTGCACGTGCGGCCAGCCGCCGATACTGACAGAGGACCCCACAGCGTACGGCGACGGCCGCTTCCGTCTCACTTGTGCTGGTACGGAAGGCGACAAGAACCACACCTCTCTGTGGGGCGCGACGGAAGAGGAAATTATTGCTGATTGGAATGACGACTACGACCTCATCCAATTGGGCGCCAGCGAGGAAGAACTGAAGGCACGAATCCCGGAGCAGACGGCATGAAGCAACGTCTCCTCGATGACGGCATCACGCTCATGTATCGCTTCTGCGAGGCCAACAAGCTCACGGTCCCGCCCGTCACGGTTCGCCCAAAAGCGGAGTGGCCTTTCGGCGTCTGCGCCTACTATCGGCCGACGAAAATCGAGGTCTGCCTGGAGGCTTGCGCGAGGATAGGTACGGCCGGCATGTCGTGGTCGTATCCTGGCTACACGGTGGATCGCACGCCCTATGGCGTCATCCAGCACGAACTGGGGCATCACGTTGATGTGACGCATTCGACGCAGTTTCGTGCATACCGCGGGGACTTCAGCATCAACCTCCGCAAGGAAACCGGCGAGCAGCCGATAAGCGGCTACTGCCCTGACGACGGCGAGTGGTTTGCAGAACTCTTCCGTGTCTTTGTAACCAATCCGGACCTTCTCCGCATCATCCGACCGGCAACCTACAAATGCTTGCGCAGCCGATTTATCCCGGTGGTGACGGATTCGTGGGAAGCGGTTCTGGCAGACGCACCCGACCGGACGAAGAACGCCTGCACCAAGAAAGTAAGTGAAGCGCTGCGCCTGTGTGCAGCAGCGCCCCAATTTGCGGCAATGGCGGATTGAGAGCAATAGGTCGTGGCGAGCTTGGAGCGAGTTCACTACACCCCGCATACGGTCATTGCGGACATGATGGTGCGGTTTGCCGAAAAACGGAGTCTGCGCGCAGGACAAGCGTAGATCGATCGCAATCGATTAAAGAACATTGAGGAGAAGCAGATGGGCAGCGTGACTGTGTGGAGTTTGATTTTGTATCTAGCAACGGCTCAAGCAGGCGGGCCAACCGTAATCGACAACATCGTGTCGAAAGCAGAGTGCGAAAAGGTTGGCCGCGATATCAAGAAATTGTCCGGTCCAGAGTGGATGACTGGAAAGCCGGAGTTCCAGTGCGTGGAAGTGAAGAAAGCGGTGATTAAGTAAGACTAATTCACCAGACAGGAAGTGAAGGATGGATGCGATTCACCACGTTGGCTATGCCTGTCCGGATTGCGGGAAGCTGCATTCCGAGGAAATCGGAGCGCTCAAGAGCTGCCGGCCGGCCATTCGGCATGATGACTTCTGGGAGTGCGATTGTTGCGGACCAGATTTCGACGGCTTCCGAGAAGCTCATGCCTGCTGCCTACCAGAGGATGAGCGCGACGCGATCCTCAGCGTGCCGACGCCGGCCGAATTGGAAGGATTCGGGCAACTGCGCTTGCTGCACTGAGGAACGTCAGCGCCGCGCGCACCAGAAGCCTGATGGACAAGTAGGAGGCCTCGTTCGTTCGTCCAATTGCATCGGGCCTGCAGGACGCAGTATCATTGACATCAGCCAGCTGGGGCTCAACCTAGCATCGCACCAGACCGCACTCGCGGCACTCCATTTCCAAGTACGACACCAAAGCTCAGTCTCATGCCTTGTCGGCATCGGACTGCGCCTTTGCGCATTCTGTCTTCTCGCCCTTGTGGCAGAACGGTAGCTGGCTCTACCGGGCAGTTAATTCGCCGAAACCAGCAGTCCCATCAACCCTGCGCGGGGATCCTTTCCCGCTGGGGGAGGCTCCGCGATCATTTCTAGGAGCCTCAAATGCAACTGAATTTCTTCGCAACTGAGTCCGCCTCAGCAACCACCAGCACCAACGTCACGAACAGCAGCGCACCGGATACCCCGCCGACCATCGGCGAGAAGTTTGGGAAGCTCTGGCGGGACTACGTGGCCGCGGTTGATGCTTGGGCGTCCGATCTGTCGCGACTTTCGTCCGTCGAACAGACCGTTCTGCGCAGTGAAGACTACATGGCTGCAATCAAGCCAATGAGCACTTACGACGCGGAAAAGCTGAAGCTCGACACGTCCCGGAATATTCGCAGCCGTATCAAACGGCACGCGGAGCAGGTGTTTGGCCCTCCGGGTGGAAAACTGGACGTCGATGATGGCGATCTTAACAAGCAGTTTCCCCTTGAGACGAACCACGCTGTCAACTTTGATCCGGCGGCCCTCTGGGTCTATCTGGAGAAGAAGTACGGCGGCAGCGCCGGTCAGGAGATCGCCCATGCGCAGGCTGCACAGGCGTTCATTCATGCCTTTTCGCTCCGGCAATCTTCACCGATGGAAAGAAAAGGCGGTTTCGTGATCCTGAGCAGGAGCGTGTGGATAGACGATCACTACAAAAAGTGGAACAAGGAAAACCGACCAAGCCACAGCAGTCAGCAATCCATCGCTGATCACATCGGGGCGCTTATCGGTTTTGCGACGTGGGCCGAGCGCCATGAGTTGAAGATTGATCTTCACAGATTGCGCGAAGCGTTCTGTGCCCACGGCTTCAGCATTGAAACCCGCAAGCAGTACGCGTGCGGCGACAAAGGTGAAATCGTGATTGTCACCTTCAACAAGAGCTTCGAGTACCGCATCCGTGAGGATGTGGCCAACCAACTCAATCTCTTCATCGGCACCTACGGGCAGATGGGGGATTGAAGGATGGCCTCGACAGCGCATCATCAACGGGGTGAGTTCACCCTTCAAGCAACCGCATAGGAGATCCCATGGGACCTTGGTACGACGCCCTTCGGGGCATTGAATCCCGTGGAAGCCAGGCCGAGAGGCCTGGTTCTCTTGCGGGACTGGCAGCCGCGCGCAGCGTGCATCTGGGGCAGTTCTTCACCCCCGATGCCGTGGCCCGCGTCATGTGGCAGATCGTCGAGCCCGCGATGGAGGAGCGTTTCAGTTCCGGATATCCTGGCTCGTTTTCCATCTTCGACAACTCGGTCGGCTCTGGCCGGCTGTTGCAGTATGCCGACCCAAAGAAACATCGCCTCTGCGGTGTGGATGTGGATGCGGCGCTGCTCGTCGAGATGGGGTCCGTCATTGAGGCCGCCGGCTTCAACTGCGAGTTCTCGCCCTGTGGCATGGAGTCAATCCAGCCGCGCGGCTTTGACATCGCGCTCATCAACCCGCCGTTCTCGGTGCCGATCCAGTCGCCGCTTCTGGCGCCTTACCCGTGCACCACTTACGGCAAGTTTGGCCCCAACACATCGACCGTCAGCCAAGCGTACGCGCTGGCCCAGGCGGTCGATGCAGCGGAGGTCGTTGTGGCCCTCCTGCCACGTTCGTTCGTGGATGAGCTTTTGGCTCATCACGGCGACTGGCTGGAGGAGGGGAAAACCAAGCTGGCGGGGGTCTATGACCTGCCGGCACGATCCTTCCGCGAGGAGGGAACCGACGTGGGCGTCTCGCTCATGGTCTTCAGTCTCAACGGCTCAGGCTTCGGCAACGCGCCGCGGCACAAGCTGGAGACCTTGGAGGGGCAGCTGCCAACCATCAACCCGGTCAAGCTGTACGGGGAACATGGCTGGAAGGCAAAACTGTCAGTGCGTGGCGTCGAAGACGAAGGCCCGTCGATCACCCTACCGGTGACCGGCGATCCAACGGTTCGCATCACGCACGATGGTCGCTTCCTGCGCCTGCACTACGCCTGCGGCCTAATCGAAGCCAAGGTGGCCAACGCCATCCTGCGCAACGAAGCGGCAGAGGAAAGCCATCCTGATCACCGTCGCCCGACAGGGTTTCGGTATTCGGGGCAGGGCGTGCTGGACCTCGAGGTTCATCTCGCCCAGCGCAATCCCCTGTTGTCCTTTGAAGGTCTGCTCCGCGACATCATCGTCGCCGGCGGCAAGCCCGAAGTTGCACCAGGGCTGCGTGAGCATCTGAGGCGTCGCGCTCGCAAGAGCCGGCGTCAGGCAACACCCCTGCGTCACACGGTGTACGTGCCGGAAGGGGTGGCCAGCAGCGAAGCACAGCTGACGGCAACGCCGAAGAAGCAAATGGTCGCCGATCCGAAGGTATGGGGTTCTCCCGTCCTGCAACCCGGACAAGCGATCGAGTTCTCCAAGACCAACGATGGCCAGTACGCATTTTCTCTGGCCGGGAAGCAATACAAGGTCGCAGCGGAAACGCTGTACGAGCACTTCACTGTCGAACAAGGCGCAGCATCTGCCGGATGGACAGTGGCCCATGAAGGGCTGCAGGCCGCATTTCCAGAGTTGGGATATGCGCTGGCGGCACGTGCCCGCGCGCTGGGCATCGATAAGTGGCTGACTTGGGGTTACCAGTTCGACGATCTCGTTGAACTGGCCATGAAGCCGCACGGTGCCATTGCAGCGTGGCAAATGGGATTGGGCAAGGCAAGACTGGCCTCGGCCCTTGTCCTGATGGTTGGCTGCAAGCACGGGCTGATCGTCACGGAAGCGGGTTTGGTCGACGAGATGCTTATCGAGCTCAATGGCCTGCCGATACCCAGGGATGCGTGGCAGATCATCACCACGCCGTCTCAGGCAAGGAATCTGCGCAGCAGTTCTCAATTCAAAATCTGACTTTGCAAGGGAGTGAGGGATGCGGTGAGCGATGGCGAACTGTCAAAAAAAGGGGTACAAATCCCCGATTTCATCTTATTTACTTAAATAGTGCTTGTAAACAGTTGGTTATAGTGTTAACGTGGTTTGTTGTCATGTTGACGAATCATGAGTTACCCCTATCAGTCCAGCCGTTCGCCCACCCCCTGCGCCATTGAACACCGCGATTCTGATTCAACGGATCGGTGCGGTTTTTTCAGGGATGCCCGACACCCGCGGCAAGAGTAACAACCAGCGTTATGCGTTGGAAGATGCGGCGCTTTCTGCCTTCTCGATATTCTTCACCCAAAGCCCGTCGTTTCTCGATAGTCAGGTCAGAATGCAGAAGCAGCAAGGCAAAAACAACGCCGCCTCACTCTTTGCTGTGCACCAGATTCCCAGCGACAACCAAATTCGTAATCTGCTCGATCCGGTGCCGGCTGAAACGCTGTTTCCGCTGATGGTTACGATCAGCGACGAACTGTACCGTGACGGCTATCTCGACAACTTCCGCTCGATCAACGATACCTTCCTGATCGCCCTCGACGGGACGGACTTCTTTTCGTCGGAGAAAATTTCCTGCCCTTGCTGTACGCAGTCCACCCTGAAAAATGGCAAGACCCTGAATCGTCATATCGCGGTCACGCCCGTGCTGGTGGCGCCTGGCCAGAAAAATGTGATTGCGCTGGCGCCCCAATTTGTCCAACCGCAGGATGGCCATGACAAGCAAGACTGCGAACTCGCGGCTACCGGTCGCTGGCTTGACCAGTGGGGTGCGCACTATGCGCCTTGGGGCATCACCTATCTGGGCGATGATCTGTATTGCCACCAGCGGCATTGCGAGCGGGTGCTCGGATACCACGCCAACTTCCTGTTTACCTGCAAGCCAGACTCGCACGCGACCCTGTACGAATGGGTTGCTGACTTCTCCCGCCACGGGGGCGTGACCACCGTTTTGCAGTCCCGACGAATGGGCAAGAAGTCTTTCACCGATACCTACCGCTACGTCAATCAGGTGCCCCTGCGCAACAGCGACGATGCCCTGATGGTCAATTGGTGCGAACTCGTCACCACCGATGCCGAGGGCGACGTGGTGTTCCGCAATGCCTGGGCAACGTCCCATCGCATCACCGTCGACAATGTCGCGGCACTGGCCGTCGCTGGCCGTGCTCGGTGGAAGATCGAGAACGAGAATAACAACACGCTCAAAACCAAGGGCTACCACTTCGAACACAACTTCGGCCATGGCAAGCAGCACCTGTCGAACCTGTTTGCGACCATGATCCTGCTTGCCTTCCTGGTTCACACCACCCTTGACTGGATTGATGCCCCCTACCACGCCGTTCGTGACTCACTCCCGTCTCGCCGGACCTTCTTCGAGCATTTGCGCGCCTTGATCCACTACTTGCCATTTAATGATTGGGATCATCTGATGCAGTTCATGATCAAACGTCCCGATCCCGACCCGCTCAACACCGGGTAAACGACTCCCTCCATTGCCCAATTAAATTCCTTCGTACTCCAACCTGGTTTTGAAATGAGAATTGCTGGAATCTGCGCCAGATCAACGTCATTTCATACGAGCGACTTCGTATGGAATTGCCGCGAGAAGGCAAGGAAACCAAGCCGGGTAGGAAGAAGCGCATGAGGAACACCTATGCGGGGGCCATGCGCCGTCGTTGTGGTGTGCTGGTCGCCGACGAAGGGGATGTCTTGGCAAACCCGCAATCGGATCAGACGCAGGCGCTCTACCAGTTGTCCCCAAAGCGCCGGTATGTGATGTCGGCGACGCCAATCGCGAATTATCCCCGCGACATCGCTCCGATCCTGTCATTCACGGCAGGGGATGGGACGGCGGCTCAACCGTGGGGCTGGAGAAACGGCCGTATGGAAGAGAACTGGCGGTTGACCGTTGCTCACGCTGACTGCGGAATCAAAGCCTTCAGGGAAAAGTTTGTAACGACCGAATGGGTTACACGAGAGTTCGAAGACACCCTGGTTGAAGGGGCGAAGCGGGAAATACCGAGGATCAACAACCTCGAGGCCTACCGCGCGATGCTGGCGCCGCACGTCAAGCGCCGCATTGTCGAAGAACCGGACGTCACGCGCTACGTTCAGATCCCCAAGGAAACGCGGGAGATTGTGGAACTGCCGTGGGACGATGCCCATCTGGCCTACTACATCCAGATCGCCGAGGAATTTGCCTCGTGGTATGCAAACGCAATGCGTCAGGAAGGCAAGAAGAGCAATCTGATTGCAATCCTGGCCAAGATAAGGGCGGTGAGTTTCGCGTCTGACTACCCGCAGCACGGGGTGGAAGGATTCGGGTCGTACCTGGCGCTGACCAGCAAGCAACGCTGGGTGCTCGACGAACTTGAGCAACTGGCGCTGGCCGGCAAGAAGACGGTGCTGTATGCCGAGAATCCCGGGCAGATCGACATGTTGCATCGTCATCTGCAAAACCGGGGGGTGGATGCCGTGAAGTTCCACGGTGGAATCCCGATCAAGACGAGAACGACAGAGCTTAACCGGAGATTCCGGCACGGCGACTGTCCGACTCTCTTGGCGACACTCGGCGTAACGCAGAAGGGGCTGAATCTTTGGCAGGCTGAGGAGGAAATTCTTCTCTCCCGGTCATGGTCGGCCACCGTCGAGGAGCAGGCAATACATCGCTTGCTTCGCCCGCAGCAGAAGAAGAACGTGCGGGTGCGCTATGTGCATCTGCCGGGCGGTATCGACGTCTACAAGGACCAGTTGGTATCTTTCAAGCGGGATTCGGCGCGAGCTGGCCTCGACTGGGGAACACCAGAGACGTCGGACGTTGCGTTCCTTCACCTGAACACGGTGATTGGGCGATTCGCGCAGGACATTGCGAAGTTGCACGGCGTGGAGAGCTATGACCTAAAGGAATATCTGCAGGGTCTGGCGCAACGCGCAAAGGAGATTGAATATGCGTGATGGCATCAAGGAGCAGCCGGTCGACATGACCTTCGGGGATAACTCGGTCGTGCTGCGTCGTTCCGGAAACAGTCAGCCAGTCGTGGCAAACGTGCTCGGGTCCGAACAGGATCCGTCCACCGGCGCCAAGACTGTCTGGCTGGATCGAAAGGTGCATCGTCCATGCGAATGTCGATTCGTCGAAGGCGGTACCACCTGGTTTGTCAGTGGGGCGATTTCAACCGTTTTGAGAAAGCAATAGGGCAGCAAGACAAAGCCCCCGGAGTTTCCGGGGGCTTTGTCGTTTCCGCTTCCCTAAAAGCAGCCAGTGCCAAAAAGGGACGTGGCAAATGGCGAACATTCCAGCAGAATATGGATATGAATATTGACCGGACGATTGTTGTTCTCAGATGAAGACCACAGAAACCCTTCATGGGCGCCCGCGGCTCGAGCCGCGCGCCTTCAAAATAGCGGAAAGAATTCGTGAGCGTCGACTGCAACTGGGATTGACGAAGGCGGAAATGGAACGGCACCTCGAGCTCAAGCGTAATGGTTACCATATCTATGAAAAACAGTTCAGTCCCAGCGCTGAACAACGATTCCTCCGCAAACTTAGCCAGATTCTGCAAGCCCCGGAGATCTGGTTCACGGATGGGCAGGGGATGCCGCCGGAAACTCTATTCGACCTGACAAGCGCCTCACCAAGCAACGTTGAAGACCTCATCGGAGACAAAGAAAACCACGACCGGCTGCCCAAGAAATACTCGCTTATTGAGAGGGAAAAGCTGGCCGAACGAGCGAAACGGCGTCGAGAACTACTTCGCATTTCCGCAAATGAGCTGGCGGTCGCCGTGGGAGTCAAGTACGCAACCGTGAAATGTTGGGAAACGCATTTGACGCAGACCCCGAAAACGGAACATGAGGCGGTGTGGGAACGCGTACTTGCCGTACCGAAGGGTTGGCTGAGAAACGCGAACATGACGACACCTGACCCAATCAAGGCTGCATCCGTCGTCGAGATCCACGACGCACCGTCTGCGGTGGCCGGCGAAATTCGCGCCATTGCGTGCTGGTTAGCCCGGCCACGCCTCATTCGGCGAACGAGCAAAGAAACCGAACTGACGCAAAACGAGCGACGCCATGCCGATATCTTTGCGATTAGGTACGGAGTCGACGGTGAGGACGCGAGCATCCTTCAGGCCGTCGGAGACCGCTATGGCGTAACGAGAGAGCGAATCCGGCAGATCACCGCCAAGATGCTTGAACGCGCGGCGGATCTGCGGGTTGAAACACCGTGTCTGGATCGACTGCAGTCCGAGATCCGTCTTTTTCTGCCGTCAACCGTTGATGCCCTCGATAAGCGGTTCCGGGATTTGTTGGGAGAGCGCTTGACGATCGTCGGCGCGGCCAACTTCGCCACGGAAGTGCTTGGTAAGCGTGTAGTCACCATTACCGATTCACCTATGGACATGGCCAAGTCCGGGCCGTTGGTCGCGATTGACCCAGACAATCACGAACCAGAAATTATTCGCGCCATTCGGGACGTGGCGATGGGCATGATCAGATCCGTTGGTGCTGCAAATGCCCTCTGTGTGGCGGGCGCAGCCGGCGAAGCGACAGGGCAGGGGGTTTTGCCGATCCAGGTGACGAACGTGTGCAAAATACTCACCGGCTTCCAGTGGCTTGTCGAGCAAGATGGATGGTTCTGGTTTGGCCCAGATATCCCTGGCGATAACTACTTGCACTACGCTACTCGAAAGGTGCTTGCTGCCGCAAACGGGCGCGTAGATGTCGAAGAACTGCAACAGGCATGCTCGCGCTCACGGCGTGCGTGGATTGCTCAAGACCGGTCGCGCCCGATTGCGGTAGAGCTTCCCATTCCGGTCATCACGGCCATCCTGACCCATACACCGTGGCTCAAAGCCGTGCAGAGCAACGATTTCATGCTTATCGAGCAAGCGCCGGTTGGCGAGATACTGTCTGAGACAGAGCTTAGAATCTTTCGTGAACTGAAGGCTGCGGGCGGGTTATCTGCTCGCCTGCCAATCTTTCAGAAGCTGGTGCAAGACGAGGGTATGCACCTCATAACCTTCCAATCAGCATTGGCCAATTCTCCTGTTTTCAAAAAACTGGACACTGGGGTCTTCGCCATCCGGGGCTGGCCATGGGCGAGAGATATGGTTGAAGCGCCGCCTACCGGAAATTCCAAGGTTGCCGCGAGTGTGGAAGATCCAACACAAATCTTCATCGACCTACATTTGTCCGAAGCTGCCGTAAAAAATTACCTGTGTGATGTACCAGTAGCGTCAAAGAAACACCTCAGCACGGGCCCATACACCGTAGAGGGCTACGAAGAAACGGCAGAACTGGTCATTCTGGATAAAGGGCAGGTTCGATTTAACCGCCTGATGCGAAAAATTGTAGGGCTAGGCCACGGCGCCGGGGACTCTGTACGGCTTGTTGTTGACCGTGACGCTCGTCACATAAGGATCAATACGTTGGCAACTACGGGTGAGGAAGAAGATTGAAAAAGCCATCTAACCGCACAGCCTGTTGAGAGTTTTAGAAAACTTTAAAACCACATTAAAGAACATTGGCGTTTGCTCAAAGCCATGGCTCACAAGCCTTTCAGCGCTCTATGGTGATCGTATTCGGGAATGAAGGTGAGCTTGTGCAGGAACAGAGGTGAGCGGCTACGGGAAGATCGGTGAATGTCTGCGGGGGCAAAGGTGCGTGCATTCGGGAGGAATCGCCGTTCAGGTGAGCGTTTCCGGGAGCAAGGGCGGATATCTTCCGCCGCGGGCAGCAACGACGGGGTTTTTACAGCACCTCTGAAGGCTAAAGGTGAAGGTTTGCGGGAGCGTGGCCCCTGGATTGCCGGGGCGGCAGGGCTTCTTCCTGCAAAGGCTCACCTTAGATGAGCGTGAAGGGACAGTTTGCGCCGGCGGCCTCGCCAAAGGTGAGCGTTTGCGGGAGCTTGGATGATGGATCGTCCGGGCTTCGCCTCTTACCTCCCGCAAAGCCTCACCTTCAAAGGTGAGGATCTGTGGCGCACCGTTAAGAGTGAAATTGCCCGGTTCACCGTTTTGCCGTCGGGTGATACCATGCTCTGCACTTTTGGGGGCAAAGGGCATGGCGAAAAAAAAGAAAGTCGTCACGCGTCGGGGCGATGAACAGCCGGACGCGACCGAGATCATCGTCGTGCAGAACGATGTCGGCAGCGACGTCAAGAAGCCCGTCGAGACGATCGCGGTCAATCCCCGCTCTGGCAAGCTCACGCTCCTCACGCGAAAACTGTTCAACGTCCTGCTGTACCACGCTCAGGAGCAGGGCGAAGAGAAGTTGATCTATCGATTGCCTCTCTCTGAAATATGCTCGACAGCCCAGTTCGACAGCAACGATACGTCGCTGGTGAAAGAACATCTGCGCAAGATGAATTCAACCCAGGTTGAATGGTCATCGACCACGAAATCTTCGCGGAAATGGGATATCGCCAACCTGATCGCATCGGCGACGATCACTGAGGGCAGGGGCTCTCAGCCGACCATTGTGGAATGGAGCTATGCCCCTAACGTCAAAGAGAAGCTCCTCAAGCCCGACGTCTATACCCGCATCTCGCTCCAGTTCCAGTCATCGTTACGATCGACGGCCGCGCTCGCACTTTTTGAGATCTGCACGCGCTACAGCACCAGCCCGGGCGGGCTGACAATGCGGGAGAAGTGGGAGTGGTGGCGGCCCCGCCTGACCGGTGTGCCGGAGGGTGATGACGATTCACACCGCGAGTACAAGTATTTCAAGCGCGACATTCTCAAGCCGACGGTCACGGAAGTGAATCAGGTCACCGACTTGGTAATTGAACTGATCGAGCACAAGAATGGCCGCAAGGTTGAGGACGTCCAGTTCAAGGTCGCACGCAAACAGCAGGGTGCCCTGGCGCTGTTCGACAAGAACCTGTTCGACATGGCTCTGTTGTCGCGAGTTATGGCCTTGGGAGTGCCGCAAAGAGAGGCCGAGGACGTCTACGCGAATCACGAGGAAGGATACCTGCGCGCGACGCTAGATCTCACGGACAAGCGTTTGAAGCAGACCGGTGCCGAGCCGATATCGTCGCCTGCGGCCTATTTCAAGCAAGCGTTGAGAAAAAAATGGGCGGGTAAGCCGGCGATCTCTGAGCGTAAGGTCCACCCGCCGGCGCCAGGCGAGAAAGAAAAGAAATCGAGAGCCGCACTCGACGCGAGGTTTAGCGAAAAGCGCCGCGTCGACGCCAAGGCATACTTTGCTGAGCTGAGAGACGACGATAAGGATGGCGTTCGCGCCAAGTTTGAGGCTGAGGTGCTGCCCACTGCGGCTCCTCAGATCATCGACGGCTGGAAAAAGGGCGGGCTGCGAAGCAAAGTGGTCGAGGTCACCTTCTTCGACTGGATCGCCAATTCAACGTGGGGAAAGCCCACAGAAAGGGATTTGCTCGAATTCCTGCTCAGCCAGAACGAGCTCGCGTCGCCGGCACCGTAACTTCCTCCCGAAAGCGCTCACCTTTGCGGACGCGCGGCTCAGGGCATACGGCCTTGGGGCTCCCTCGAGGGAAACCGTCAGCGGTTGCGCATTTCGACGCGCCCGCAGACATAGACTGCTTCCTGGCGTGCCGGCTCCTCGTAGTAGACGGTCGCCAGCACCCAGCCACCTTCCTCTGGCACGACCACGAAAATAGTCTTGGACGGACGATGGATGAAGAATTTGGTGGCCTTGCCGTACTTGACCAGGCTACTGAAGCGCTTCCTATCGCTGACATCGAGGGTCACCGTCTGCTCGTCGGCCAACAGTCGACGCAAGCTGGTCAGGGTCTTGGCAACGCTGCCCGTCCCGACGCGCTCCTGGTAACGCTCGATTGCGTGGCGCGTGACACCAACGTTGTCGGCCAGCGCGGGCATAGGCAGATTTTCCAACGGGGCCGGACGCGCGTCGATCCGCAGCATCGCGATAACAGGAAGCGAGGAGGCCCAAGAAGTATCCTTGTCGATCTCGAGCGCGCCCTCGCAAAACGCGGTAAACAAGAAACGGGCGAACGGAACGATTTCCCCTTTTTCGGTTTCTTTGCGCATGGCTTTGCGAATCGCGCCCGAAGTCACTGAAGTGGTGGAAGATGCCGGCGCGCGCGAAGCACCGAATATTGGGCGGGAGCCGCTCATCAAGTGGTTGAGGGAGCAGAGCTCGGCGATGACGCCGCGATCGTTGAAGGACCTGGGTACGCTCACGTACATGATGGCTTGCCGATCGGCGTCATCGAGCCGCCAATGCACCGGGATGTAGTCGTCGACGTCATTGCCCGGCAGAGCCGCAATGTTCAGGGTTCGCTTCTGAGGAGTTTTCGTAGTCATGCAGCTAGGCTACCAATACGCGGCAGCTTTGCAAGGGCATGGGTCTCTTCGCGCGTGCAATTCGAACGCGATTGGGGGGTGAAACGGCGTGGATTTTGACGGACAGATAGGCTTGCTTGCGTTGCCACGGTTCGGTGTGTTAGATTCGCATGAAAGCCAGCTGGGGCTCAATCTAGCATTCCACCTCGCCGCCATCGCCGGCACCTTCCGCAAGCACGAAAAAAGACCTATCCCATTGCCAGTGACGGCATCGGCATGGGCCTTTGCGCTCTCTCTTCTTCTCGCCCACTGTGGCAGAACGGTAGCTGGAACCTACCAGGCAAATCGCCAAAGCCAGCAGTTCAATTCAACCCGTGCGGGACTCTCCCGCAACGGGGATGCTCCGCAAATTTTCCGGAGCGTTCAACATGAATACCGAACATTGTTTTTTCCAACCCAAGACGAAGGTCACTATCGACATCGTCCGGCCTGACGGTTTGTCGCTTTACGGCGGCAAGACGCTGGAAGATCTGGGCGACGAATACGGCGAGGTGGTCATCATCGATACCGACACCGCGTATCGCGTGCACTGCGATAGCGCCAAGAAGCGTCCAACCGAAATCACGGAAGAGCGCTTCTTCGATATGTTGGAAGTGCTGCCGCCGGCCAAGTGGGTGCGCTACAAAGGAGAGGAATCCTTCCACGTTTGCGAACTCATCACCGGCAACATCGGCAGCATTTTCGTCCGGATCGGCAAGCGCTACTTCGAGATGCAGGACGAAGTGACGCTGTCCCATGCGGACCGTGTGCGCGCAGCGGCAAGCATCATGAGCGCGCCGGCGGCCTAGTTCAACCCAAGCCACATTCAGCAATTTAACCCTCGGGGGACTATCGGCCCGAGAGGGGATGGTTCTCCCGAAATTTTGAGGAGCAACAACCATGAACCAACCCCGTACCGCAAACCAGATCGTCGCCATGCTTGCCAATATGCAGAAATTTGGGGAGCTGGACGAAACGGGAAATCCGTCCAGTCCTGCCGAAGGCACTGACGATTCGCACGCCTGCTTGATGAACATGATCGACATGGCGCGCGCATCGCTGGCCGCCACGCCGCAGGACGAACGCCCCATCGTGTGGGTGGAAGTCGATAACGGCCGCGTCAATAACGTCGTTGCCGATCGCCCGTGCCGGGTCGTTGTTACCGACCTCGACCTCGAAGCCGCCGACGACGACGACGATTATTTTGTCGAACACGCCGGCAATGAGCTCTTCCTCTACAAATCGTTCTGTGTCGCCGATGTCGATCCGGAAACGGCGATCTCTCTGTTCGAGAAAGCTGAGATGGCCAGGGCCTGATCAGCGCCAATCTTCACTCACCCAGATGGGTTTCGGCCCTCCGGGGCCGAGACTCCTTCCCCTTCACGAAGGAGCAATCATGAGACTTTGCACCACAACCGTCGTCAATGGCCTCGACAACAAGCCGCATTTCGCGGTGGTTGCCGTGGGACAACCTTATTGGCCGCTCGCACTGTGCGGTCCGACCGATGGCGCGCTCGCCAAGAAAAGCAAGGCAGAAGCCGAGTTTTTCGCCGATGCGCCGATCATGCGCGACATGCTCGATCTTCTGACCAAGGAATTTGGGAATATCAATCCCAACTTTCCTCTGTCAGCCGGCAAGATAAACGAACTGCAGTTGCTTGTGGAACGGGCGTCCAGCCTCGTTTACAAGCATGCAAACATCTGAGGAAGCGGCCATGAGCAAAATCATTGTCCGCAACCGTGGCGGCAAGCCGGCGACGGTCGAAGCGACGTGCGGCGACACCGAAAACGATGCTCGCGTGATCTGGACTGCGAAGTCACAGGTTGGCTTCGCCCTCAAGTTCAAGTGCGCCGACCGCTGGTACTTCCAGTGTCTGCACTGGTCCTGCCGGGGCGGAAAACGCAGTTGCTACAAGGCACTCGTCACGCTTTACCGGTATCTGCGCAAGCACGATCTGGTACCGAAAGGATCGCTGCGCCAGCAGGCGAGCGCTGGTGAAATCGCGGAACTGCGGCTCGATGGAATTGTGCTCAAGCGTGGTAGCGAGGATGTGATCGAAGCCATGTTCAAGCGTATATCCGACAGGCGCTACAGCGAGGACGAAAAGGTCTTCGAGGAGCGTCGAAAGACGCTGCGTGAAGCGCTCAACGTTCCATGCTGGGAAGGAGTGCTGCAAACGTTTCGTTTGCGTTCCGCCTACTCGAGCACGCCGTCGAAAAGCCCTCAATATGAGGCGACTGTCGAAGATGACAGCGTCGAGATCATGGACTACGAAGCGATGCGGCGGGTGGAACACGAAGCCAAGTACGGTCGATCGTCCTGGACCACAACCGCGGCAGCACTGCTGAAGCGGCGGTTCGGAACCTCCGATCCGGCACTTGCCCGTGAGCTGCTCGGAAAAGCCAGCCACATGCCCCCGGGAACGAGGGCCAGCTGGATCAGGAGTCAGGCAGCAGTCGCCGCCTGATCATCATCAACAAGGCAGCCGGGGTCATCCCGGCCGTCTTCCCCAAGCCACGTGGTTTGGGAAAGACGATCTTTTTGGCAAAAGCCGAAGCGGTAGCTGTCAGCACCGGACATTGTGTCGAAGACAGCAGTGCAACCCAGTCAACCCTCGCGGGGATACTTTCCTGCTAGGGAAGCTCCGCGATCACCTCAAGGAGTTAATCATGAAACAGTTATTTCAAGCTGCTCGTACTGAAGGATGGCGTCGCATTTTGTCCAGCATGGACAAGATCGACCAGGTGCGAAACGACTTGGCCTCGGCCCAGAAGGGTCGCGATCAAATCGAGGCCGATATCGCCAAGGCAAAGAAGGCCATCGACATCGTCGAAGGCATCATCGCCACCTTTGGTCAGGCGGTCGAAAACGATGAGGAAATCAACGGCGGTGACGCGGTCGATTACCTGGTCCGGATCGTCGCCGAAGCTCAGGCAGTGTTCAAGTCGAAGAATCCGGAGGCCATGGAAGCTTTCCATGGCTACCTGGTGGTTGAGGGCACGACTCTCAACGTGGGATTCGAGGCGCCGATTGGTGCCACGACGGCGGAGAAGGATGCGGCGTTTTTGGCCGCAATCGCGCAGCAGGCTGACATCAATTACCTCTCCATCGGCGAAATCCGTGGCGAGGACAACCGGGACCATCTACTGAAACACTGGGTGGTGGTCTACGGCGAAATCGGTTTGTTCTTCCACTGCCAAGCGGAGAATCGCGAGCTGGCCATCGAGCAATGCGAAAGCGCGTATCCCGGCGAGAAGATTCACGTCGCGGTACCGGCCGATAGCCGTGGCTATCTGGTGACCGCAAGCATCACTGAAAATCCGATGACCTGCCCTAAATGCGGTTCGCGGACGAACTTCGGTGATCTCCCCAACAACATGCAGATCCACGTCTGCATGGCGTGCAACCACAGCTTTCTCGCCGAACACGACGACGAGGCTGGCACCAGCTAAGAAAGGAGAAAAAGTGACAAAAAGCGACTACAGCCAAAGTGCAGGCTTGCAGCAAGGCGGCAATCCGGTATTCTGGAAATCGAAAGGAGCCATCATCATGGCCAAACACCTCATCGATTTTCAGGATACGGATTCGGCAAAAGGCGTCAGCCTCGAGACTCTCCAGAAGTACGCGGCGAGCCGGGGTTGCACCGTCGACGAACTCATCAGCATCGTGATGGCGGACTTTCTCGGCTTCCAGCCGGAAACGAGCGAGACCGATGTGTGGGAAGAAGCCCTTCGCAGGGCCGGCATCCCGCCTGTCAAGGCTCAACAGCTGGACGGACTGAAGAGGTTCTTCGAGAAAAATCAACCAAACTAACGCCCCCTTGCGGGGCAGGAGACGAAGATGAATCGTCAGACTGCCCCTTCAATAGGGGATGTTCTATGGGCGTACCTGCCCGAAGAAGGAAGCGCGGAACGGGCCAAGAAACGGCCTGTTCTCGTTCTCGATGTGGAAAGGTCCAACGGACTGGTCTACGTCAAAGTGGCAAAAGGCACCAGCCAGCACATGGATGCTCATTACCTCGGAGAGCTTCGGCTTTCCAGGGAATCTGAGTGGAAAGCCGCGGGACTGTCCAAGCCAACAAAGTTTCAGCTCAAAAGGCTGGAGCGACTCCCGATGACAAACAACTGGTTTGACCTCAACAGCCACCAGTCATCACTGCCTCAATCGCAGTACGCCGCGTTTCACACCGCGGCCAGGGAGGCAGCACTCATATAAGAAATCACAACCAGCCTCGGGGCGAATCATTCGCCCATAGGGGGCGTGGTTCTCCTTTCGGCGCATCAGAAAAGAAAGGAAGATCACCATGAAACATTTCAAAATCATCGTTGCCTTTGCTGGCCACATCATCACCGCAGTATCAGTATTCTGCGTCGTCGGTGCAGCTGCATGGGCTTTGCATTTGGTACGGCATTGGCTTGAAGCCGCCGGGCTGGACGACTTTGTCCTGCTCGGCCTTCACGCCCTTGAGCTTCTGCTGTTCGCGTGCGATCTGGTAGCCACCTCTTTTTGGTCTATCATGTCAACTAAGACGGCCATCAAGGAAGTTCTCGATGCCACCAAGGAATCAGCGAAGGATAAGGATTCCTCGGACGTTGCCAAATAAGCCAAGGAGAGGCAAATGAAAACCACCTTGCTTGGGCTGTGGAAAGTGTTTGTGAGTGCGTGCAAAGAAACCCCTCGGGGAATGGCTGCACCATTCGTGTCCTTCTGGAAGGCCGCAACACACAACCCAGTTCTTGAGAAACAGGTGCAATACCACGACGACACCGAACACCGGACCGTCTAACGTATTGAGGGCAAAAGAGATCGGGGGGCTTCGTGCCCCCCTTTTTCGCAGGTAGAGTCGCTTGCCGCGTCGTCCGCGCCTGCGCTAGACTTGGCAAGGCCAGCTGGGGCGCAACCTAGCATTTCAACCGGCCGCACCCGCGGCACATTTCACGCAAGCATCACCTGAAGACTCATTCCAATGTCCGTCACGGCATCGGTATGAGCCTTTGCGCTCTCAGTTCTTCTCGCCATCTATTTTGGCAGAACGGTAGCTGGAATCTACCGGGCGGATCATTTGCCAAATCCAGCACTTCAATCCACCCCTGCGGGTACGCTTTCCCGCACTGGGGAAGCTCCGCGATTTTTCTCTAGGAGCAACAAATGGCACAAAACTATTACGATGCAACCGGAATTCTCGTCCTGACTACGGTGACTCCGGTCATTGCTGCGCTGTTCGGGGCATTCAAGCTGGACGCAACGTATCCGGGGGATGGGCAAGCCTACATCGCCAAAATTGCCGAAGACAACGACCCTTCCTGGGAAGACACCCAGGACAGTGTTTGCGAGCTGGCGGCGACGCTGGGGTTGAAATTATCAGAGGGGCAGGAAGGCATACTTGAGGACTGGCTCTATCTGCTGGCCACGCACTTCGGCGCCGACCGCAGTGAAGTTCTCGGCAACCTGATCGAGCGCAACGATTTTGAGGGCGATGCCGACTTGGGCACTCTCTTCGATATCGCCCGACATTTCGATGACGGTCACGGTCTGAAGGCAATGAAACTCGAAGGTTGCTGGCATTGCAGCAAGCCGCGGCTGTTTGAGTTTGGCGGCAACGGTGAGTACTACGGCCGCAACATCTTCCTTTGCGATTCGTCGACCTTAGCTGTCTCTTTGGGCGAAGAAATCGACCTTGCCCTGGAAGCTGGAGATCTGGACAAGGGTGCGGATTGCATCCTGAAAAAGATCAATAGCATGCTTGCTGGTGTGTCCGAAACCGAAGTATGCGAGGCGCTACGCACCAAGCTTGGCAAGGCCTTGCTTGACCGCTAACGGGCCAGCCCATATTATTCCCATAGGAGATTGTATTGGCTGACTTTTTCAGTAAAAGATTTGGCAAGAACGTGTGGATAACCCACCATGCCCGTGGAAGCATGCTGCGTCGTAACGTTGATGCAGCTACGCTTGAAAGGGTCATCGAGGAAGGCGAAATAAAGCGCCGCGACGAGGTGAATCTGTGGGTCTTCAAGCACATCCAAGAGCGGGCCGACAACTTAATCTGTGCTGCTGTGGTCGAACAGACTACGGTGGTCGTTAAGACGGTGATGATTAACTGGGAACTGGAGGACGAATCATGAGAATCAACTACGATGACCGGGACGACATCCTCCATATTGAGTTCTCTAAGGAACCCATCGTCAAGGATGTTTCCCATGGTTGGAACGTCAATGTCGGCTACGCGGCAAACGGAATCGCTGAAATCACGATTCTGGATGCCAAGACTGCTGGCTACTGGCCATTGGAGAACGCCAAGGATTTGCTGCCGCTCGCGGCCTAATCCAAATATCAACTTCAACCCCCGCGCAGCTGGTGCTGCCGGGGGTTTTTTACGTCGAAAATTCCGGATACCCCATTCCCCCGTGTGACTCCCAAAAGGAGACGCGGAGGTTTTTCGTCATGGACTTGAAGCGAGGCGTGCCGACCGACGAAATTCGGTAGGAGCCCGTTTATGAGAGGGCTCGACATGAAGGTGTCTGTTTATGGGGAAACGCCATTAGTTTGCCCACGGCCTGAAGTCGAATTAATACATAAAGCGCCATCAAACAATGACTTGCAAAAACACGAAGTGCTTAAGGTGCCTGTCTCTGGGATAGCGCAAGGGCGATTCACTCTATAAACGGGCACCTGAAAAAGAACGAAAAAGCGTGTTTCAAAACGTAGCGCCAAATTGCTTAATCTGGTAGAGGAGTCTAAAAGAATCAACTCATTGTCTTTGACTCTTGTAGTTCCTACTTAAAAGTCATGAGTCTCGCCAGGGGGGCTCTTTGACAACCATTTATTTGATCATTCAAAAACCTTTAAACTTCGTTTACCAGACGCAAACCCAAGCAGGGCAAGGCCTGTAGCCCAGTGTGGTGCCTGTTTGTGGGATTCAAGCGCCTTCTCATAGTGCTCCGGGGCCATCCAATAGTGCGAGGGGGCCAAAGCCTGGGACGCATGGGCCTTCAATTAGTAGCGAGGTGCCCGTCTGTGGGACGAATGGAATGTTGCGGTGTCCGTTTGTGGGGGAGAAACCAGCTTCAAGTGCCTGTCTATGGGGGATTGGCGGCGTGTGGAGGTTGATGCAGGCAAATTATCGGGGTCGATCTCGGAAAAATGAACATCCGAGCCGCACGGTTCCCCACAAACGGACACCTGAACGCGAAAAGCCCCATAGACAGGCACCTGTCGGGGGGTATGACGAAAGATCGCATGGAGGGGCTCCCATAAACAGGCACCGCAGCACTATTATTAGGCTCCGATCAGTGGAGCCAAATTGGCTCTTGACGAAGGACACCTCAGGGGCATAGCATGGCGACCTTGAGTTGATGGGTAACGACTGGGCGGGGCAATCGGTGGCTGAGGATAAAACCAAGAGGGCGGGGGTGGCGGTTGAGCGGATCACGCTAGCGCGGGTCAGCGATGTGCGTCTGCCGGTTGAGTTCAAGAAGGCCACGGCGGCGATTCACATTGCGCCAAAGTCGAGAATCACCCTGGTGCAGCGCAAGGCTTTCAACATCCTTCTGGCCAACGCATTGAGCGCGCATGAGCACCTGGACCAAACGACCTACTCTATTTCTCTTCCGCTGCTGCTGAAAGAGCTCGATTTCGATTCGAACAATACCGCTCACGTGAAGGCGGCTTTGCGCCATCTCAACGTCCTTCAGGTGCAGTGGGAAGCCATCGACAATCAGGGCCGGGAAAAGTGGGGCGTGGCCACGATGATCGCTGAAGCCGAAATCGTGGGCAACCGTGTCTTTTACTCGTTCGCGCCACGGACCAAACAGATGCTGCTCGACCCGGAATTCTATGGCCGGATCAGCCTTGAAATTCAAAAGCAGTTCCAGAGTCAGTATGCCTTTGCCCTCTACGAGAACTGTGTTCGTTTCGTGGATGTCGGCAAGACCAGCATCCTGACGGTGGGGGAATGGCGCGACCTGCTGAATGCTTTGGGCGACTACTACGCTGAATTCAAAAATTTCAGTCGCAAGGTCTTGAAGCCGGCGATCGCGGAGGTCAATGAGGTCAGCGACATCAACATCAACGCGACCTATGTCTATGAAGGCAAATCCGTTACCCATCTGCAATTCATCGTCGAACGAAAACGGCAATCGCAGCTGATTTTGGGCGTCGGCGACCCCATCGATCCGCGTCTCGAGAAGAAGCTGGCAGATATCGGCTTCAAGGAACCCGATATCGCGGAGATGGTGAGTGTTTACGAAACGGAATATCTCTGGTCATCGATCGCTCAACTGGAAGAAGTACTCGCTTCCGGCGAGAAGAGCATCAAGAGCAAAGCCGCCTACCTGAGGACGATGCTCAAGAACAACAAGAAGCCACCCAACGACAAGGCCAGAAAGAGCAAGGACGCCAAAGAGGCCAAGGCCGGCACCGCCAAGCCGGAAGACCAAGGGCAAGCGTCCAAAAGCAAGCGCAGCCTCGGGTTGGAGGAGCTTAAGGACGAATTCAATGCGCATCGCCGTGCGCGGGCGCAGGATCTCTACGAAACCCTGCATCCGGATGAGCAAGCCACGTTGCAGTTGGAATTCGAACACAAGTCCAGTCAGCCCCTGCAGATCCTGACCAGTTTTCGGAAGACCGGCCTCAAATCGAAACTGGTGTCGAGTGCCTTCTATACCTTCATCCAGGGGAAACTTCTCTCTGAGCCGGCGGACGTGGACATGCTCCAGTTCGCGATAGCGAAAGGGTTGCTGAGCCGGTAACGCGGCTTGGTCAACTCAAGAGCGGGCAATTTCGTGAGCAACGACGACAGCCGACCGGCGGGCGCCGACCGGCAGACCTGGCAAGCCGATGCGAGCGGGCTGGTCCCTGGCTGGCTTCCGAGCTTCTGGCAGCCACGCATCCTTGTAAAGAATGGTCGTTTCTCGCCGTGGTTCTTCTGGGTATCGCCAGGCGTCTGGGTTGAAAAGAGCGGCGCCTTCAATTTGCTCGTCTGGATCGCGATCGGAAAAGACTGGATCGCGGAGTGCCCCGACAAGTATCGCCGCGCCATCGTCGCCCATGAGTGCGGGCACCTCTCGGAATTCCACTGGCTGATTTGGACCATCGCTGTCTTGGTGGGCATTCGCAGCGCGTTCATGAGCAGCGTCGTGACGACAGCAGTGCGCTGGGTCACGACGCTGGCTGGAGTGTGGGGCGGACTTGGCTTCGCGGTTGGCGTGTTGGTGCTTCTTGGGTGGGGTTTCGTGGCGCTCTTGCGCTGGTTTGAGCATCGCGCCGACGACTATGCGGTCCGTTGTGTTGGCTACGCGGATACGATCGGCGCACTAACCTGGACGCGGAACCGGATGTTCGCAGGGAAGAAGGCACCCTGGGTCGAGCAGCGCATTCGGCGCCTGGAGGCAAAAGCCGCGAGCTTGCCGTGACGCCAATCACAGGCTGAAGCTGGCGGACTGGGCAGGCAATGTGAGGACGGGAAGGAGGGGGCCGGCTGGCGCGCGGTCAATTGACGGCGCGGGAAAGAGGATCGCAAGGGATAGCCGGCTTGCACCTCACTGCGGGGCGCCCACAGAAAGCGGAAGCCCCGCGAACAATGGGGAGTCGCTTCAGCCCGCTCCGGAGTCGCCCATCAGCCCGCCTGTACACTGCAGATTGATCACCGCCGAATACTTGTGACCTTGGCGGCCATCGAGCTCGATGTAGACGTTTCTCAGGTGCTCAGGAGTGAGTTTCGGATTCTTGGCGGCGTGGAATTGCTCGATGCGCTCTTCTGCCTCCGGCTGCAGGGCACCGTACGCGGCGTATATGGTGCCGCTCCCATAGCCCTTTTGCTCCAGCGCGCCGCAAAGGGATGAGTTCTCGTAGTTCGGTATCCGCGCGTTGATGAGGACACCAGGAAACCGAGAATAATCGGTGGATTGGTAATCGGATGAATTCTGCGCGGCCGGTTGGCCAGTCCACATAAGTCCGCCGCCAATTGCACCGGTCATCCCGTACTGATAGTTGCTCTTGTCTGTGAAGGGAAACCCTTGTGGTCTTACACCTGACGCATAGAACGCCGCGTCAAAGAACACGACTGAGTAAGTGGGCTCGAGGCTGGGCGTATACAACAGGGGCTCGGCAAGTCCCGCCGTAAACCCTTTCCAGCCATCTGGCGTCAATACCGCCATCGTCCCGCTGGCCGACTGATAGATCAGCACCAGCTGGCCCGGCAGTCCAACATCCGAAGGAGCGATTTCGAAGCGCGCTGAGGTCGTTTCGCGCATCACAGGGATCGTTCCGTCGCCACTGCTGATGTATCCAATCTGAACTACCTCGTCGGCCCCGCTGTGGGCAGAAGCGTTGCTGGCCAGAAATGCGGCAAGAATCGCAATAGTGAGTTTGGCAATCGGCATGGCGGATCCTGTTCGAAGGTAGGGGAGAATGGCCCTTATCGTACGCAGTCCACCGCTCCAGGTTCAACCGGTTGAAAGCCTGAAATGACTGATTAAAACCGCATATTTAGCGATTCCATCATGGCGCCAATTCTTGCGCAGACCGGCACAATTCAAGGATGCAGATTGAATCGATCCAACGCCGAACATTTCTCCATGCTGCGGGTGCGCTGGCGGGTGCTGCGCTGCTGCCGGCGTCGGCCCTGGCCCAGGACTTCTGGTCGGCACCGCGAACGCTGTGGCTCGTTCGCGCCGATACCCGGGAAGAAGTCCGCGAACTGTATTGGTACGACGGAATGGTCAATCCGTCGGGCTATGCCGCCGTCTGCCATCTCTTGCGGGACGTGCGCGCCAAACAGACGGTTCAGATGGACCTTGTCCTCCTCGATATTCTCAGGGGCGTGCAGGGATGGTTCGAGGCCTATGGCCAGCTGCGGCCGATCATCATCAATAGCGGCTACC
>Ga0209125_1001018_pt1 | contig 29955 bp, 18 predicted proteins | sample BarGraIncub1131A_FD_184503 | JGI IMG/M metagenome (GOLD analysis project Ga0209125, IMG submission 184503) | Arctic peat soil microbial communities from Barrow, Alaska - Barrow Graham LP Incubations 11-31A (SPAdes) (version 2) | ecosystem: Environmental > Terrestrial > Soil > Wetlands > Peat... | reverse complement strand
TTCTACGTAGAACGTAGAACGTAGAACGTAGAACGTAGAACGTAGAACGTAGAACGTAGAACGTAGAACGTAGAACGTAGAACGTAGAACGTAGAACGTAGAACGTAGAACGTAGAACGTAGAACGGTTTCTGGAGGTTGTATGGCTATCAAGGGTTTTCGGTTCTCCGCCGTGGAGGCCGCCATCAAGAAGCCGGGGCGTCTCGACCTGGCGCTTATCTTCTCAGAAGTTCCCGCCAGCGTCGCCGCGGTTTTCACCACCAACAAGGTGCAGGCGGCGCCGGTCCTCATCTCCCGGGAACGGGCCAAAAACGGCAGAAGCCGCGCGCTGCTGGTGAACAGCGGCAACGCCAACGCCTGCACCGGCGAGCAGGGGATGACGGATGCCCTTGATTGCTGCAGGCTGACCGCGGAGTTCCTGGGGCTCCCCGACGAGGAGCTGCTGGTCGCCTCCACCGGCGTGATCGGGCAAAAGCTCCCGGTGGAGCGCTTCATCGGCGCGGTCCAGCCCCTGGTGGACGGGCTTACCGTGGGCACCCTGGAAGACGTCGCCAGCGCCATCATGACCACGGATACCCGCGCCAAGATCGAGAAGCGAAGCGGCGAGGCGGGGGGGAAGAGCTACCAGATCGAGGGGGTCGCCAAGGGAAGCGGGATGATCCAGCCGAACATGGCCACCATGCTCTCGTTCATCGTCACCGACGCCGCGATCGATCCCGCGCTGTTACGGAGTTCCTTCCGCGAGGCGGTGGACGGCTCGTTCAACGCGATCACGGTGGACGGCGACATGTCGACCAACGACACCGCCCTGATCATGGCCAACGGCGCCGCCGGGAACCCGATCATCACGGCCGGAACCCACGAGGCCGCTGAGTTCCGCGCGCTGCTCACCGACGTCCTGCTCTCGCTGGCGAAGAAAATCGTGATGGACGGCGAGGGCGCCACCAAGTTCGTGGAGATCAGGGTGCGCGGTGCCGCGAGCCACGCCGACGCGAAAAAAGCGGCCCTCGCGGTCGCCAATTCGCTCCTGGTGAAAACCGCCTTCTTCGGCCAGGACGCCAACTGGGGGAGGATCATCTGCGCTGTCGGCTATTCCGGCGCGCAAATGGAGCAGGACCGCGTGGAGATACGCTTCGATGACGTGCTGATCGCCGCGGGCGGCGTCTATGCCGGTGGCGACGCGGAAGCGGCCGGCAGCGAGGTCTTGAAACAGAAGGATTTTACCGTCACCATCGATCTGAATGTCGGTGCCGGCGAGGCGGTCGTCTATACCAGCGACCTCTCCTATGACTACGTCCGGATCAACGCGGATTACCGGACCTGACGGCACGCTGACCGTTAGGGGAAACGACCAAACCCACCTGCTGGAGGCATAATGACTTTTACGAGGCTTTTTTGTACGGTGACCATCGCGCTCTTCCTCGCCGTTTCCGGCCGCACCGAGTCAGAGGCCGGCGACCTTAAAGTCACCGAGATGGCCGTCACCACGAAGATCGTCAAGGGGAACCCGATCGATTCCGTCTGGCGCATTTCGTCGACCTCGGTCAAGGCGCTCTACTGCTTCACCAGGCTCTCGGCCCCCGAGGATACCGACACCACCATCAAGCAGGTCTGGTACCTGAACGATGAGGTGGTGGGCGAATACACCTTGCCGGTGAAGGGATCCCGCTGGCGCACCTACAGCAAGAAGCTCCTGAAAAAGGGAGTTTCCGGCGAATGGCGCTGCGAGGCCCTCGACAGCGAAGGGAACCTTTTGAAGTCGGTCAGCTTCAAGATGAATTAACTAAAAACCACCGAGCGCGCTCTATGCAATGCCCAGGTCGTGGCACGCCATGACTCTTTTCAGATGCTTCATCTGCGCGACCCTGCTCGCCGTGGCCTCCTCGTCCTACGGGGCCGACCCGGCGAGGATCGACGCGCTCCTTGCCGCCGCCATCAGCCAGAACCTGATAGCGGGCGGGGTGGTCCTGGTCGGCAGCCGCGACAGGGTGCTCTTCCAACGGGCCTACGGCCGCGTCTCCGTGACCCCCGAGTCGCGGGCGATGACCCTTGATACCGTCTTCGACCTCGCCTCCCTCACCAAGGTGATCGCCACCACACCCGCGATCCTGAAGCTGGCTGAGGAGAGGAGGCTTTCCCTGCTCGACCCCGTGGTGAAATGGTTTCCGGAGTTTGCCGGCCACGGCAAGGATGCCATCCTGATCCTCAACCTGCTCACACACACCTCGGGGTTGGACGACGTCCCGCTCTCCAGCACCAATCCGATGCAAAGCGCCATCGAGCGGGCCGCCGACCAGAAGCTGAAGGGCGAGATCGGCAGCCGCTTCCAGTACGCGGACCTGAACTTCATCCTGCTCGCCGAGCTGGCCCGCAGGGCGACCGGCGCGGGGCTCGATCTGTACACCCAGGCCTCTTTCTATCGCCCGCTCGGCATGATCGACACCTCCTTCAATCCGGTTGACAAGGGACGCTGCTCCGCGACCCTTTGCGACGACCGCATCGCCACCGGCGAGGTGCAGGACCATCTCTCCCGTCAGCTGGGTGGTGTGGCGGGGCACGCCGGCCTCTTCTCCACGGCTTCGGATCTTGCCAGGTTCTGCCGCATGATGCTCTCCGGAGGCTCCCTGAACGGCACTAAGGTGCTGGAAAAACGCACCGTCGACCAGATGACCGCGCCCTATTTCTCGCGCGGGGGGGACGTGGTGCGCGGGCTCGGCTGGGACATAGCCTCACCGTACTCTTCGCCGCGCGGACTCGGCTTCTCCACCGGTTCCTTCGGGCATACCGGCTATTCGGGTTCCTCGATCTGGATCGACCCGGCAAGCGACGCCTTCGTCATCCTGCTCACTGCGCGTCTTGACTACAAGAAGGTGCATGAATTCAACCGGTTGCGCGGCGAACTCTCCACGCTTGCCTCGCTTTTATTCGCGACTCCGCCGCAGTTGCGGGAGTTGGCACGGGCCGGGGAAAAGTGAGCAACGGAAAAGGGCAAAAACCTTGACACCTTACGACCTTTATGCTAATTTTTGCCAACCATTTTGTCTTTAAAACGCTTTAATAGACAGCTTCTAGAGTAGAGGAGGGATAGATGGGCAATAGACTGCTCCTCGCCGATGACAGCATCACCATCCAGAAGGTCGTGGCGATCATCTTTGCCAATGAGGAGTTTGAGCTGACCGTTGTCGACAACGGTATCGCGGCCCTGCAGAAGGCGCGAGAGGTGCGGCCCGATGTGATGCTGGTCGACGCCCTGATGCCGGGCAAGACCGGCTACGAGGTCTGCGCGGAGATACGGCGCGACCCTCAGCTTTCCTCCATCCCCATCCTGCTCCTGATCGGCGCCTTCGAACCCTTTGACGAGGAAAAGTCCCGCAATTGCGGCGCGGATGCCTCCATTACCAAGCCTTTCGAGTCGCAGCAGCTGATCGACAGGGTCAAGGAACTGCTGGAACTCGGCAAGACGAGAGCCGCCCCCGCTCCCGCGGCCTTGCCGCTCCCGGCCGAGTCCGCCGAGGAACTCTGGGGCGATCTCTCTTCCTTCGATACCATGCCTCCTCCCGATCTCTCCGTCGCGCCGGTGGCCGCGCCGGTGGCACCCGCACCCGTGGCGCCCGTTCCGGTAACACCGGCCCTCGCGCTGCAGGCTGATCCGTTTGCCGCAGCCCCGTTCAGGGCGCCTGCGGCACCTGCTCCCGCCGCTGAAGTGGCGCAGTCGGCTCCGGCGCCCAGGGAGCCGATTCCCGCCCCAGAACCGGAGGCCGCCAGCGAGGAAATCCTCGAAGCGAGCCTTGAGGATGACCTTTGGGGCGCCTTCGATCTGGAAGAGGTCCCAGAAGTCGCCGTCGCCGCACCGGCCACGGGTTCCGGTCCGGTTGAGCCCGAGTCGAGGTTCGAGGCCGAGGAGTTCTTCAGCTTCGAGGACGAAGCCGAGACTATCGAGGAGACCGGGCCCACCCTGGATTTGGAAGCAGCCGTGGAAAAGCCCGCCCAGCAGCCGTCAGCCGAGGAGCTGTTCAGCTTTGCCGAGGAGCCGCCGCTCAGCGTGGCGCCGGCCTCCGAACCTGAACCGCTCGAACTCCCGGCCTACGAGCCGTTACCTAGCATACCGGAAGCTGCCGCTCCCGTGGCGCCTGTTCCACCCGAGGCTCCGCCGGTGGCCCAAAGCGCCCCGGTTTCGCAGCCTGAAGTTTCCGAGGCAGCCGAGAGTGCGGCCAAGCCCGGTACCTTCGCTTTGAGCGAGGCGGAGCTCACCGCGGCGCTCACGCGCATTTCCCGCGAGGTGATCGAGCGGATCGTCTGGGAAGTCGTCCCCGACCTGGCCGAGGTGCTGATAAAGGAAGAAATCAGGAAGCTCAAGGCCGGTATCACGGGGTAGCCCCGACGGCTTTTCGCATCCGTTTAAAAAAAGGGGATTTTTATCCCCTTTTTTAATGTTAAGGTCACGAGCATCAGGCGGAATATTCCAAAGAGGTAGGGAAGAATGGCAAACAGAGAGCTGGAAAAGGTTTACGAGCCGAAGAGCGTCGAGCAGCGTTGGTACGAGGTGTGGGAGAGCAAGGGGTATTTTCACGCAACAGTTCCTTCCGACAAGCCTTCCTACAGTATCGTCATCCCCCCCCCGAACATCACCGGGGTGCTCCACATGGGGCACGCCCTGAACAATACCCTGCAGGACATCCTTTGCCGCTGGAAGCGGATGAGCGGCTACAACGTGCTCTGGATGCCCGGCACCGACCATGCCGGGATCGCCACCCAGAACGTGGTTGAGCGCCAGCTGGCCAGCGAGGGGAAGGACCGCTTCGAGCTGGGCCGCGAGGCGTTCATCGAGCGGGTCTGGCAGTGGAAGGCGGAATCGGGCGGCCAGATCATCGACCAGCTGAAGAGGCTGGGAGCTTCCTGCGACTGGGAGCGCGAGCGTTTCACCATGGACGCCGGCCTCTCCACCGCGGTGCGGGAGGTCTTCGTCCGCCTGCACCAGGAGGGGCTGATCTACCGCGACAACCGCCTGATCAACTGGTGTCCGCGCTGCCACACCGCGCTCTCCGACATCGAGGTGGAGCACGAGGAGAAGGCGGGGCACCTCTGGCACCTGCGCTACCCCGTGGTCGGCTCCGACGAGGTCCTGGTGCTGGCCACCACCCGTCCCGAGACCATGCTCGGGGACACCGCGGTCGCAGTCAACCCGAAAGACCCGCGCTACGCCCACCTGATCGGCCGCAAGGTGCTGCTGCCGCTGGTGGACCGCGAGATCCCGATCATCGCCGACGACTATGTCGATGTCGATTTCGGGACCGGTGTGGTGAAGATCACCCCGGCCCACGACTTTAACGACTTCGAGATGGGGCTGCGCCACAACCTGGACCGGATCAACGTGCTCGACGAGTCGGGGGTGGTGAACGCCGCCGGCAAGCAGTATGAGGGGCTGGAGCGTTTCGAGGCCAGGAAGAGAATTGTCGCCGACCTCGATGCCCTGGGCCTTCTGGAGAAAATCCAGGATCACCCGATGTCGGTGGGCGGCTGCTACCGCTGCAAGACCGTGGTCGAGCCGTACATGTCGCTGCAGTGGTACGTCAAGGTGGCGCCCCTTGCGGAAAAGGCGCTGGCCGCGGTGAAGGACGGCAGGACCCGCATCGTGCCGGCCCAGTGGGAAAACACTTACTACGACTGGATGGAGAACATCAGGGACTGGTGCATCTCGCGCCAGATCTGGTGGGGGCACCGGATTCCCGCCTGGTTCTGCGATCACTGCGGCGCCATCACGGTCGCCATCGTGGATCCGACCTGTTGCGAGAAGTGTGGCTCCGACGAGATCCGCCAGGAGACCGACGTTCTGGACACCTGGTTCTCCTCGGCGCTTTGGCCCTTCTCAACCCTCGGCTGGCCGGAAAAGACCCCGGAACTCGCCTCCTTCTACCCGACCTCCTGCCTGGTGACCGGGTTCGACATCCTCTTCTTCTGGGTCGCACGGATGATGATGATGGGGCTGCACTTCATGGACCAGGTCCCATTCACCGACGTCTACATCCACGCCCTGGTGCGCGACTCCCAGGGGCACAAGATGAGCAAGTCAAAGGGGAACGTGATCGACCCCTTGACCGTCATCGACGCCTACGGCACCGACGCCTTCCGCTTCACCCTCGCCGCCTTCGCCGCCCAGGGGAGGGACGTGAAGCTCGCCGAGGAGCGGATCGCCGGCTACCGCAACTTCGCCAACAAGATCTGGAACGCGTCGCGCTTCGCCATGATGAACCTGGAGGGGTTCGACCCGGAAGGAATCGATCTCGCCGCCCTCAAGCTCTCCAACGCCGACCGCTGGATACTGTTCCGGCTGAACGAGACGGCGGGATCGGTGCACGAGGCCTTGAGCTCCTTCCGCTTCAACGAGGCGGCGAACGACCTGTACCGCTTCACCTGGAGCGAATTCTGCGACTGGTACATCGAACTTGTGAAGGACGATCTCTACAAGGGGGACCGCGAGCGGCAGTCAAGCGCCAGGTACGTGCTCTGGCTGGTGCTGGAGAGTCTTTTGCGCCTTTTGCACCCCTTCATGCCGTTCATCACCGAGGAGATCTGGCAGGCGCTCCCCGGGGTCGCCGACCGGGCCGATTCCATCATGCTCGCCGAATTTCCGACGCCGCGCTCCGATTGGGCGGCGTTCAGCGCCGCCGCCGCGGAGATGGAACTGGTCATGGACGTCATCAAGGGGATCAGGAATATCCGGGGCGAGATGGAGGTGGCTCCCAGCAAGCAGATTGCCGCCATCCTCGACTGCAAATCGGAGCAAAGCTTGGCGCTTCTGAAACGGAACGAGGTCTACGTGATGAGTCTTGCCCGCCTCTCGGACCTCGCCATCGGAAAGGAGCTGGAACGGCCGGCTGAGGCGTCCCTGCAGGTTGCCGGCGACGTCGAGATCATCGTCCCGCTGCGCGGCCTGGTGAACGTCGAGGAAGAGGAAAAGCGCCTCGGCAAGGAGATCGCCAAGATCGAGAAGGACATCGATTTCCTCTCCAAGAAGCTGGAAAACCCGAGCTTCGTGGAACGGGCTCCCGCCGACGTGGTGGTGAAGGAGCGCGAGAAGATCGCGGAGTTTGCCAACAAGAAGAGGATCCTGGAGGAGAGTCTGGTGAAGATCCAGCGCCTGCGCTAGCCTTAAGTCATGGTACGGCCTGGGCAAAGAGTGAAATGCAATAGAACGCGGATGCACATCTGATGGAGCGGATGCACGCGGATCTCTAATCTGAAACTGGTTAGAAAATCCGCGTGCATCTCGCTCCATCCGTGCTTCCGCGTTCTTTTGCCATTGTTTCCGGCGCCGAAATCCGCTCCGGGCGGAGCTGATTATTCCTATGAAATTACTGGCGATTTCTGTATACTGCAGCTCAACTCATCTAATGAGTGGCACGCCGCACCCGGCGTTCGAATCCCAAAGTGACTTCGAGGTTCCACGTTGATCTCACCCAACATAGTATTCAGCATTTTCGCCTTTCTCTTCGGAGCGGTGGTGGGCTCATTTCTGAACGTCTGCATCTTCAGGATGCCCAAGAACGAGTCCGTCGTCTTTCCCCCTTCCCACTGCACCAGGTGTGATTACCAGATCCGCTGGTACGACAACATACCGATACTGAGCTACGCATTTCTTAGAGGGAAGTGCCGCCGTTGCGGCGAGCCTATCTCACTGCAGTACCCGCTGGTGGAATTCATCAACGGGGCACTCACCCTGGCCCTGTTCCTGAGATTCGGCCCGAGCCTCGCCTTCGCCGTTCTCTTCCTTTTTTGTAGCTCTCTGGTCGTTGTCACCTTCATCGACCTGGAGCACCAGATCATTCCCGACTCCATTACCCTGCCGGGGATTGTCATCGGCTTCGTGGTGTCATTTTTCATCCCCGGTTTAGGCTGGCTCAACTCGCTGATCGGCATCCTCGCCGGGGGAGGAAGCCTGTTGCTGATCGCCTACGGCTACCAACTGATCGCCAAGAAGGACGGCATGGGTGGCGGCGATATCAAACTGCTGGCCATGATGGGGGCGTTTTTTGGCTGGAAGGCGGTACTCTTCATCATCTTTGCCGCCTCCCTGGTCGGTTCGGTGATCGGGATCGGCGTCATGCTTGCACAGAAGAAGGATTCCAAGCTTGCCATCCCGTTCGGCCCGTTCCTGGCAAGCGCCGCCGTCCTCTACATCTTTTTCGGCAGGCAGATCATCTTCTGGTACCTGAACATGGGAAGGTGAAGCCGCTATGCATAATGGCAACGCATCATTGGCCGACAGCTTGTCGGTAAACGAGGGGCAATGATCAAGGTATTGTTGACACTGGATAATAGACTATGGCCCAATTGCCTGGCTGTTATTTCCCATGATCAATGGCCGATTTTCCATTGCCGGTTGCTAGGATGAACCATTTCCGTTTCAGCCTCACCTTTTATATCCTTTCCGCGCTCAGCACCCTGCTGGTGCTCACCTGGATACTCCTTTCCCTCATCTCCTTCAAGACAGCCGAAAACGACCTGTTCGCGCAGAAGGGGGAGGAGGGGAGGCTGCTGCTTTCCTCCATAACGGAACTCCTGCCCCGACCGCTCGCCACACCGGAGCCGGGCACCCCCGGAGCCCGATACCTTGCCTTCCTCGCTCGGGAAAAGAGCTTCGCAGGGCTAATCGTTGTGGACGGCGCCGGTCGCCAACTCTATGCGGTCTCGGATCAAGTCGGAGTTGATCAGGGGGTACTGAACGCCTTGAGGAGCGGCCGGCAGTCCTTCCAGATATCTCGGGACGGCCGCTTCGCGCGCTGCTATGCACCCATACGCGAGCTGGGCAGAGTGATCGGCGGGGCTCGCCTCACCTTGTCGCTTGCGGCCGAGCAGGAGAGACTCAAGGGGTCGCGTCACCTCTTTCTCGCCTACTTCATGCTCGATTTCCTGCTGCTGCTGGTCTTTGGCTCCTACCTGCTCTCGCGCACCGTGGTCATGCCGATTCGCCGGCTCCTCATTGCCACGCGCAGGATAGAGTCCGGCGACCTGGGTGGGGCTGTGCATGTCCCCGGTTGCATCGAGGTGGCCGAATTATCCAACGCCTTCAATACCATGGTGGTGGCCTTGAGGGAGAAGCGAAAAGAGGTAGAGGAGAAGGTCGCTTCCCTGAACCGGGCGAACGAGAAGATCACCGAGGCGAGAGGCGAGTCGATCCGTTCCGAAAAGATGGCTTCCGTTGGCCTTCTGGCCGCCGGCATGGCCCACGAGATTGGAACTCCGCTGGCGGCGATCATGGGGTATACCGGGATCCTTTCCGAGGAGCTTGTCGGCGATGCCGAGAAGTCCGACTATCTGCGCCGGATTGCCGAGGAGTCGCGCCGGATCGACCGGATCGTCAGGGGGCTTTTGGATTATGCCCGTCCCAAGGAGGCCGCGAGCGAGGAGGTGGAACTCGGCTCGCTCATGGAGAAAACGGTTGAACTGCTCGCAACACAAGGTGTCCTGAAACTCCTGAACGTCTCCGTCGAGGCCGAGGGGAATCTCCCGCCGCTGCATGCCGATCCGCACCAGTTGGAGCAGCTCCTCATCAACCTGATCATGAACGCGCGGGACGCCATGCCCCATGGTGGCGACCTGAAGCTTGTGGGTAGGCGCGAGGGGGATGAGATACTGCTTGAGGTGATCGACAACGGCGAGGGGATGTCGCCAGAGCAGCGTCAGCTCGTGTTCGATCCGTTTTTCACCACCAAGGAGCCGGGAAAGGGGACCGGCCTTGGGTTGGCCATCGTCGCCCGGATCGCCGACTCCTGCGGCGGGAGGATAACCGTGCAGAGCGAACGCGGCAAGGGGAGCCGGTTTGTGCTGAAACTGCCGATAAGGTAGGGTGGGCTACGCCCAAACAAATCATTGGCCACGGAGAACATCTGAGAACTTCGGAGAAATACTTTTAGGTTCTGTACCAGTCTAGTCCAGTGTCTGGCGTCCAACGGGTATTACAGGTTTAACCTTGACGTTGGTTTTTCTCAGATTTTCTCAGATTTTCTCCGTAGCAAATGCTTTTAGCTTTGTTTTCTTGAGAAACGCACGAACTTTTGGGGGCCTACTTTGCCTGAAAAAAAGAGAATACTTGTCGTGGACGACGAGGAAAACCTGCGCCACATGCTCCAGGTGATGCTGAAGAAGCTGGGCTACCTGGTCGATACCGCGGCCGACGGCGCCGATGCCCTGGGAAAATCGCGCGCTGGCGACTATGCCTTCATCCTGTGCGACATCAAAATGCCGGTCATGGATGGCAGGGCTTTCCTCAAGGGGTGCGCCGACCAGTGGGTGCAGGGGACCGTCATCATGATGTCCGCCTACGGCTCGGTCGACGACGCGATCAGCTGCATGAAGCTCGGCGCCTACGACTATATCTCGAAACCATTCAACTCCGAGGAAATCTCCCTGGTGCTCAAGAAGGCCGAGGAGCGCGAGCGCTTGAAAGACGAGAACAGGAGGCTGCGCGAGGAGGTGGGCCGCACCTGCTCCCTCGGCAATATCATCAGCAGAAGCGACAAGATGGCCGAAATCTTTGGGCTGATGGGCAAGCTCGCCGATTACAAAACCACCGTTCTCATTCTCGGGGAGTCCGGCACCGGCAAGGAGCTGATCGCCAAGGCGCTGCACTACAACGGGTCAAGAAAGGGCGCGCCCTTCGTCGCCGTCAACTGCGGGGCCATCCCTGCGCAGCTTCTGGAGAGCGAGCTGTTCGGCCACGTCAAAGGTGCCTTCACGGACGCGGCCAGCGACAAGGCTGGGCTCTTCGAGGAGGCGGACGGCGGCACGCTTTTCCTGGACGAAATAGCCGAGATGCCGCTCCCGCTGCAGGTGAAGCTCTTGCGTGTGCTGCAGGACGAGGAAATCCGCAGGGTGGGGGCGGGGAGTTCCCGGAAGGTGGACGTACGGGTCATCTCCGCCACCTCCAAGGACCTGGCGGCCGAAGCCGCGGCCGGCAGGTTCCGGGAGGATCTCTACTTCAGGCTGAACGTATTCTCCCTGGTACTTCCCCCCTTGCGCGAGCGGCTGGAGGACGTGCCGCTCCTGGTGGAGCATTTCCTCCGTAAGCATGGCGAGCGGATGGGAAGACCCGGGGTTCAGCCCAGTCCCGAAGCCCTGAAGGCGCTGGTCCACTACCGCTGGCCGGGAAACGTGCGGGAGTTGGAGAACTGCATCGAGCGGGGACTTGTGCTCTGCGATGAGAAGCTCCTGGACCTATCCTGCCTCCCCGAGTCGGTGCGCCGCAGCGTCGGACTCGAGAGGAGGGTGGCCCCTTCCGGGGACACCCTTTCCATAAAGAGCGGGGCCGAGGTGCTGGAACGGACGCTGATCGCCCGGGCGCTGGAACAGACCGGCGGGAACAGGACCCATGCCGCGAAGCTCCTGGAAATAAGCCACCGGGCGCTGCTCTACAAACTGAAGGAGTATGGAATCGAATGACTTCCCCGACCCTCCCGGAAACTTTTTGCATAGCTTGTGGTGCAGTCAGGAAAAAAACAAACAAATTATTTGTGAGAGTGCACTAGTGCGGCTCGGGCCTCATGAATGACCCTAATGTAGAATCGACCTTATAGTTTCATTGAGAACGATGGGAAAGAAATCTGGTGGCTGTTAGACCAATCCTTCGCAGGTGGTGCAAAGCATGAGAGGTACGCATAAGGCAAGGAATTATGGCGCTGGTCCCCTAGTTGAGGCCCGCGGGAAGTGGGAAATTGGAAATCAACCTTTGACTGTTGTTTCAATCCACCCCTCTTGTCGATATCCAAGGTCCTTGGGGATGTTCGCCTTATCTTTCGGCTGTCACCTGGCATTGATTTCCCTTATCCTCTGGTATCAGGCATTCCTGGTATCACATCAGGTGGAAGAACCAGTTGCCTATGTTGACTTGGCAGCCTTTCCGGTCGCTTTCCCACATAGTGGCACCCCGGCCCCGGCAGTGGTGAATACTCAGGAACCCCCGGCCACCCCAGAGCCGGTGAGCCCTCTGGCCGCTTTGGTGACATTGCCGGTGGCGAAGCCCAGCGTGAGTCCGCTCTCGGCTGCAAGGGGAAAGGCAGATAAGCCGGCGCCCATCGAGGACGGGCGCGAGATCGACGAGCGGCTGGAGGTGGCTAAAAGACAGGCCGAGGTGCTGGACAAGCTTCGGTTGGGTAGGGGGAAGGCCGCCGTCACGCCAGGTATTAGGGGGACTGAGTCGGGAAGCAGTTACTCAGCCTACATTCAAGCTCGGCTGAGGGAGGTCTTCAAAAGGGAGTTTACTTCGCAGACCGAGTCTCCGCAGGTCCTGGCTAGGATTACCATCGGACCCGGTGGCCAGATCATCGGCTACCGCATGGAAAAGGGTTCCGGGGATCCGCTCTTCGATGCAGCAGTGATGAGGGCTGTAACCATTGCTGGTTGGACGTTTAGGCCACCCCCGAACGGGGTGCCGTTTAAGCGCGTGTATCGTTTCAAGCCAGAAGGGGTGAGTTTGCCATAAGGATTATCAATCTTTTTACTCGCCCTTATCGAGTGACGCTCCTGACGTTGCTGGAACCTTTTTGCATAGCTCGCAGGGCAACTATGCATTTATTGCGCACCAACAATTAGAACCTACCTATCTTACATCTAATTAACTTACTAATTCAGTAGGAATAATTTAATCGTCACGGTTTTATGGCGGCGCCGGCACGGCTGTTGCTTTCACTCTTTCTGCTTGGAAGTAAACAGTATTAATACGAGGTCATGATGTCGCATTTACTACGATCAATTCTGTTCACCCTTTGCACTCTCGCGCTTGCCGCGCCATGCTTCGCCATGTCAGCCGACGGCTGCGGTGGGGAGTGCGCCTCCTGCCACTCGCTCTCCCTTCAGGAGGCGGGCGGGATCCTGAAGGATTTGGGCTCCGTGAAATCTGTGAAGCCCGCGCAGGTGCGCGGACTGTACGAGATTACCCTGGAGAGGGATGGGAAGACCGCCCTGGCCTACCTCGATTACGGGAAGAAACACCTGATAGCGGGAAAGATCTACGATATCGCCTCCAACCAGATCGCTGGACCCGCGGTCGAGCAGAAGCACCTGGATCGGCTCGACCCCGCGACCCTCACGACGGAGCACGCTCTTGTCATGGGGAACCCGAAGGGGAAAAAGCGGCTCTTCGTCTTCACTGACCCGGAGTGTCCCTTCTGCGCCAAGATGCACATCGAATTGAAGAAGCTGGTGGCCCTGGAGCCGGATCTGGCCATCTACATCAAGCTTTATCCGCTCAAGATGCACCCCCATGCCTACGATAAGGCGCGAGTCATCCTGGGCGCCACGTCACTGGCGCTGCTGGAAAAATCCTTCGCCGGAGGGGAACTGCCGAAGCCCCGGGCGAAGGATGCCAAAAAGCCCGTCGATGAAACGATGCGCTTTGCTGAGTCCGTCGGCATCAACTCGACGCCGACCCTGGTGCTGCCGGACGGGCGCATCGTGGCTGGTTATCGGGATGCGGACGCGGTGCGAGCGCTGCTCTTGGCTAAACCGAGGTAGGAAGCATGCTCATTCACTACTAATCCGGGGGCAAGTGCCGCGCTCCGGAGCTGGTCGAGCAAATTGTAAGTCATTCATTGTCAGCGGTTTTGCAGATGTCAGGAGGTTGTATGAAAAAAACGGTTGGTGGTACCCTGCTCTTGTTATTATTATTCTGCGCAGGTGTATCCGCGGAAGACTATCTAACGGTCGAAGGCGTCCTGAATAAAATCACTGGCACTTTCCTTCTTATCACAGATCCCAAAGAACTACAGCTGAGTTACCCTATTTCTCCCTATGTCCAGGTCTTTGACAAGATCGGTCAGCCGTCCACTCTCGCCGCCATTGCCAATATCGGTTACGTCTCCAAGGCGAGAATTTACGTTTTGAAAGGCAAGGTAGAGAAAATAGTGATTGTGGATCAGTTCCAATAGAATAATGGAGGACTTGGCGTGAAAAAAATATCCCTGTGGTTTGCGGTTGTGTCTCTTTATTCTGCTATTTTTGCCGCTACCGGCTTTGGAGCCTCGACCAGACTCTATATCTCTCCCGGTCCGAACGGAGACATACCAAACTCGTCACCCACCATAACCACAAACCTTATTGCTGGAACCTCCACTAACGTAGCCAATATCGTCACACTTTTAAGTAACGTCGCGCCAACAAACAACAGCACAACTATGCAACAAAACTACTCCGACACCAGCATCCACACACTGGGCACCGTGTATTACCCCGTTGCCTACGGTAGCGACGCGACGATTCTCGCCAACGCAACTGGGACTTTCGTCATACAGAGCGGAAGCCCCAGTGACCTTTTCACCTTTACCCTCTTCGATTATGCGCCGTCTGGAGGCGCAATGATCCAACTGGGACAGGGCACAGCTTCTGGGAGAAGCAGCCGAACAACCCGCAGTGTGACCTTCAATAACGCCCAGACAACCCTATCGCAGGGGCATTACCTGATGCTTCGCGTGCAATTTACGGGTAATTCGAATAACACCACAGCCATTGTCTACTGTAACAATAATAATCGTCTGTCCTACATCGACGCGACGATCCGGTTCAAGGTGCAGACCAACAGCAACACCCTCGTCGCGGGTGAATCCATAAGCGCCAAGGTGGATAACGCCGCCACCACCATCGGTGCCGACGGCTCGTTCATGTTCGATGCCACGGCGACTACCCTGACGCTGACAGCTGCCGGCACCGGTTCGTACCTGATCACCTCCTATACGCTGGACGGCATTACCACCCCGGTGAGCAATCAGAGTACAGTCACCGTAATCCTCACCAACACCCGAAATCACAATTTCTCGGTTACCTTCACGACGGTGACCTACTCGGTGACCGTCGCCTCCGGGGTGGGCATCTCCTCGGGAGGAGCCAACTCCCTCTACAACAAGAACGGCGACAGTAATGCCGGCGGGACGGTCTCCTGGGGGGCTGGGGTGGGCGCGGTCAACGTGCACAATAACACTAGCAGCGTCACGGGCGTGCTCTCCGGTACCACTCTTAGCCCCACTGTCACCCCCGATGCCAACTTCGTCATCAACAGCGTGGACATCATCCTCAACGGTGTTCACAACGTCCAGACCATTCCTTTAAACCGGTCCACGCCCATGACCTTCAATAACTTCGGGCCGATCACAACTGGCAACTATTCCATCGTCGCCACCTTCGCCCCCACCTACGCGATCGACGTAACCGCTGGCGCCGGCGGCACAATCACCCCGGGCAGTGACAGGGTCGCACGCTACGGGTCCTACAGCATGACCATCAGCGGAGCAACCGGCGCGGCCAAATACCGAATACTTAGCATCTCCGACAACGGCGCAATTGTGACCGCCACCGGAACCACCCAAGTGTATTCTCTCACGAACATCACGGCCGATCACACCATCGTTGCCACCTTCCAGCGGGTCTACTCGGTCACTACCACCGTTACCGGTGGAAACGGCTCCATCAGCCCCTCCGGTACCAACCTTTTCGACGCGGGCTCAAGTCCCACCTACGCCATCACCCCAAGCACCGGCTACCAGGTGGAGGACGTGCAGGTAAATGGGACTTCGGTCGGACCTCTTTCCGTAGTGCCACTCGACAACCTTTCCAGTGATACCACCATTAACGCGTCCTTCATCCTGTCGTCCGATCTCAACAACTTTGTTTCCATGCCTTCATTCGTTTCGGCTCAGGTGCCGCCCAACGTCATGATAATGCTGTCGGTGGAATCCCCCATGGCGGGTGTCGGTAATCCAAACGTCACCTGCGCCGGAACCACGACGGCCCTGAACGCCACGTGCAGTCAGGTAACCGACAGCACGTGTAGCAGCAATGGGGCGCTTGGCTGTTACAACGATGCTACGGACTACGCTGGGTATTTCGACGATCACAAGTGCTATGACTACTCGGGAAGCGGCACAACCGGCCTGTTCACCGCCGGAGCGGCGGCTACGGTGCAGGCCAGCACAACCTACCCGGCTCACCAGTGTACCGGCAAGTGGAGCGGCAACTTCCTCAACTGGTCCACCGCCATGGCGCTAGACAACTTCCGCAAGGCGTTCACCGGCGGTAACCGCGACCCGAGCGACTCGACGATAATCGTGGCCGGGCGATTCTTCCCCAATAGCTGGTACCCGACTAATATCAAGCTTGATAACGCCGAGCACTACACCCCCTACTCTGGGACCCGTTACTTCAGGAGATCGGACGTCGGATTCGGCGTCTGTAATGCCTCTCAAACTACTTGCAACTTCGGCTCAGCCACCACCAGCGGCGACGTGACCGCACCCAGCGCCGTCACGACGTCCATGCAGGCAGCCTTTACCTTGCGCATCAAGGCCTGCGACACCGCCTTCGGCGTGGAAAACCGCTGCAACACCGACTACGCCACGCCTCTGCCCGAGGGGACGATTCAGAAGTACGCCACCCAGATGCGTTTCGGCCTGCTCTCGTATCTCAAGGATGACGACAAGAGCCGGGATGGCGGCGTCCTGCGTTCCAATATCAAGTGGTTGAACCCGAAGATACCTTACGGTACCAAGTACCATAATTGGAATGCCGGCGCGTACGAGGTACTCACCTGCAATACCGTGGGTGGTTGCACCAACCCGGAGGCGGAACTCGATGCCACCGGTCGCTTTATCAGCAACCCCGACGCCGCCCCCGGGACGCTCAACAGTGGGGTGATTAACTACATCAATAAATTCGGGTACGCCGGCGGCTACAAATCGTACGACCCGGTCAGCGAAATGTATTACCAGGCGGTACGGTATTTCATGAAACTGGGCCCGTCCACGGTCAACAACTACTGCAAGAACGAGGTGAACCCCAGCACGACTGACGCCGCGAATGATGGTTTCGCCGTGTTCTGTGATACAACCGCAACTCCGGGAAAGTTCAGCTGGCGTGACTACAATCTCTACCCCTGCGCCCAGAACTTCCTGATCGGCGTCCAGGACGCCAACCCCTGGCTTGACAAGCGAATTCCCGGCACCGCCTTCATCAAGGCATACGGCGGAGATGCTACGTTAACCGATTACTGCGGCTCCGGCACACAGGCGTGCGATACCGACTTCAAGATCGGAACCACGCCGGTTGACGTGAAATCGTTTACCAACCGCGCGGGGGACAACGAAAGCATAACCGGCTCCACCATGAACTACTCCTGCGAGGTCGACGATACCGGGGCCTGCACGGGTGGCTTCAACGGCGGCGGCAAAAACATGGTGGTGCAGCAGCTGGGCCGGGTGATCCTTTCCAGCAAGGAGGATTCCTACAACATCGTTGGGCTTTCCTACTTCGCCCATACGACGAACCTGCGTCCCGACCTCGACGCCCCCGACGTGGACGGCAAACATACCCTGACCACCTACCTGATCGATACCCAGGAACCCTCCGGCACCATGATCAACGGCCCCAGGAACGCGCTGTATCTCGCCGCGAAATACGGAGGTTTCGATGACAAGGACGGCGACGGCAAGCCGTTCAATAGCCTCACTATCACCAAGGACGCCGGAAATAAAATCACCAACGTCGTTAACGCCTGCGGCACCGCCAGCGCTCCCGTTTCTTGCGCCGAGTGGGACTCTGATGGCGACGCCTATCCCGATACCTACTTTTTCGCCTCGCAATCCTCCGCCGTGCAGGCCGGCCTCGATAAAGCCTTTAAGGACATGCTGCGCCGCATGTCATCGGGCACCGCAGCGTCCATTCTGAGCAACAGCAACGGCACCGGCGCCAGCCTGGTCCAGGCGGTTTTCTATCCGAAAAAGATTTTCAGCGCCCAGACCGAGGTGGACTGGATCGGGGAGATGCAGGATTTTTGGTACTACCTTGATCCCTTCCTGTCCAGCAGCACAATCCGGGAGGACAGCGACGCCGATAATAAGCTCAATCTAAAAAACGATAAAATAGTGCATTTCAGGTTCGACGGGTCGAAGACCTGGGTGGACCTGTACAATGACGTCAAGGGGGACGGCTCCCAAGTCAATTTCTCGACCACCGTGACCCCCGACAACGTGAAGAGCCTCTGGAAGGCGGGAAACCTGCTCTGGTCCAGGGACCTGGACTTGACGCCTAGAAGTATCTACACCACGCTTGATGGCGCGAACATCACCAACTTTCTCGCCCTGACACCCGGTACGGCAAATATCCAGAAGATGTTCCAGGCCAACAGCTCTACGGAAGTCACCAATCTCATCAACTTTACCAACGGACTTTGGGACCCAGATCCGGCATACCGAGACCGGAGGGTGACCATTGGCAGCACCAGCCACGTCTGGAAACTGGGCGACATCGTCTCCTCCACTCCGAAACTGCTCTCGTCGATGCCGCTCAATAGTTACCATCTCGACCCTCCCGGCGGCTACTCGGACGCGTCGTATGTCGCCTTCACCGCCGACGCCAGCTACACTTCACGCGGCATGGTGTTCGTGGGGGCCAACGACGGCATGATGCACGCTTTCAATCTGGGGGTGCTCACCCAGACGAGTTCCAAGCTCGAAAAGGCATCCATCAGTTCGCCGAGTGACCTCGGCAAGGAGATGTGGGCCTACATACCAAAGAACGTCATTCCTTACCTGCGCTACTATGCCGACCCGAAATACAACCATATCTTTTCCGTGGACGGACCGACCGTGCTAACCGACGTGAGTCTGGAGAAGCCCACAGGATGCCTGGAAGCGAATTACTGGAACTGCCCCAAGGCCAAGGAGAGTTGGAAAACGGTGCTGGTCGGGAGCATGGGGATCGGTGGGGCAAGTGCCATGAAAGGGGCAAGCTGCATCGATTGCGTGAGGACGCCGATCGTCGACCCGGTCGACAACACCAAGGGACTGGGGTACTCCACCTACTTTGCCCTCGACGTAAGCACTCCGGCGACCCCTGCCTTACTCTGGGAGTTCAGCAATCCGCTGCTTGGATTCTCCACTTCTGGGATGGCTATCGTGAGGATCAACCCCACCAGTTCCGGGTCGTCCAAAAACGGGCGCTGGGTTGGGGTGATCGCCTCCGGTCCCACTGGTGGTATCGACCTCACCGCGCACCAGTTCAAGGGCAGGTCCAACCAGAACCTGCAGATATTCGTGCTTGACCTTAAGACGGGCGCGCTCTTGTCCAAGGATTCCGGCGGCAATGCTGGTCCAATCGACACCGGCATACCATTCGCCTTCGCAGGCACCATTACCTCAGCTACCATCGACACGGATCGCTGGAACAAGAACGGCGGCAAGGGCTGGTATCAGGACGACGCTCTCTACATCGGCTACACCAAAAGAGCGGGCGACGGTAGCAACAGCAGTCCGTACGCCTGGACCAACGGCGGCGTGCTGCGCATCGTGATCCCGGAAAATACCGACCCCGACAACATCAATACCGATAATTGGGGAGTCAGCCGGGTGATCGACGATGTCGGTGCCGTGACCACCAGCATCGCCAAGCTGCAGGATAGAAAAAAACATGCCCTCTGGCTCTACTTCGGAACCGGCCGCTTCTATAACGGCGGTGATGATGCCACTACCACTCGGCAGATTTTCGGGGTGAAAGAACAGTGTTACAAGCAGTCCGCTATCCACACTGACGATACCTCCTCCGCCGAGGACATCAGTGACAAGGATTGCACGGTCGCCGCGACTACGGCCGATCTGCAACTCGGTCTGAACGATTTGGACAATAAGGACTCGGCTGACATCAGCGCCGTCAATAACGGTTGGTACATCAATCTCGCACCTTCGTCTTCCACGGCTAACGCGGAACGGGTGGTTTCCGATCCGGTGGCGCTGACAAACGGCATGATCTACTTCACCACTTTTGCCCCCACTACTAATATCTGTAAATTCGGTGGAAGTTCCGCCATGTGGGCGGTGACTTACGATACCGGCGGGACTCCTCCAGCCTCCGGCCTCATAGGGAAAGCTCTGGTTCAGACCTCCACAGGCGGCTTTCAGGAGATCGATCTGAGCGACGCGTTCACGCTCAACTATTCTCGAAAGACAGGACTGGAAATCACAGGAAAGCCGCCCAGCGATCCGCCGCCGATCCTCTCCAACAGCAATCTCAAACCGATAAAGAAGATTCTCCATATCATGGAGCGCTGATATGAATGCAAAGGGTTTCACCCTGCTGGAATTGTTGGTTGTCATGGGGATCGTCACCATCCTCACGACAATAGGTACCTTGTCGTTCAATAAATGGACCGCTAAGACCAAGGTGGAGAGCCAGGTTAGGACCATGTTCGCTGACCTTAATGAAGCCAGAAGCAACGCATTTTACCAGAAAGGGACGCGCTCGGTGGTGATCTCGTCAGCGCAGTATAAGGTTTATGCGAGCTCCGATGTAAGCGTCGACCCCATACAGACTACGGTCTTAAAGTATCCGGTGACCACGAATCCGACCGCCCTGCGTATTGATTTTGACCAGTACGGGACATGCACTTTCAACTCCGACAGCAGCACCGGCGACGCCGAGGTTTGTGTCCAGAACAGTTCCTCCGGCGCCATCTTCAGCTGCATAGTGGCGAACAAAACGCGTATTCAGATGGGCTCATTAACTTCCGGGACGGGGTGCAACTTTGCCAATATCACACCGCAGTAATAAAGGGTTTACCCTGGTCGAACTTTTGGTCGCCATGATGGTCACCCTCGTCTCCTTGTTGGGTCTCTTGCAAGCGGTCGGCGTCATGAGTGCGCAAAACATCACCAACGCTTCGCGCGATGAAGCCTTGCAGATAGCGGAAGAGAAGATGAACGAACTGCGCACCAGACCTTTTGGCCAGATTTCCACGGTACCCAACCAGGCTCTCTACCCCGGGATCGACAGCGCCACCCACCAATGGGCCCCGGATTCGGTTCGCAGCAGGTTGCGAGGGGTTGATAAAAGCTATACGGTTCTGAAATCAGCGAAATCAATCTCCGATGCCTCAACCTTTCTCCAAGTGGCTGTGCGTTGGAAGTTCAAAAACGCCTCCACAACGCAGGGTCTGCAATCGATCAGGAGCGACGATGCAAAGTGACGAAGGATGTGAGCTTGGTGGTGCGAGGGGCGTCATGAAAAAAGCTATCAGCCGCAGCGGATACTCAATGGTTGAGCTGCTCGTAGTCATGGTGATATTTGGCATCGTGACTATCATCAGCGCGAAGGCGTTCGAGACCATTTTCAAGAAGAGCAGCATGGAGGCAAAGACTGCGGAAACCGGGATCATGGGCATGCTCGGGTTGGAGATGATGCGAACCGACATCGCGCAGGCGGGGTACGGTCTCCCATGGTCGTATGGTGTCGTCAAACCGGATTATAGCGAAGCCACGTCGAGCCCGAGTGCCATTGATGCCACCTCATTCAACGACGACCCGACTGTCTCGGCGCCCTGGCCTATTCTAAGTGGCACCGACAGCAGCACCCACATCGATTATCTGGTGGTCAAATCGTCAATCGGGGGCATGAACCCGGCCTCGCGCAGATGGAACTTCCTCCCCTATTCTTCCGGGGTGGGGACGGCAAATAACAGCAAGCTGAAGATGAAGGGCGACTCGAGCAGCGACCTTGTGACTGGTGACCGGGTGATTACCCTGAAAACGACCTTTTCCGCATCGGGAGTGTCATCCAAACAGCTGGTGGTTGATTCCGGTGGAGTATTTTACTACTCTGTGCCTGCGACCCTGACACCGGACGTCTCGTTCCAGCCGACGGATCCCACCCAGACTTACATAGCCTACGGCATCAAAGACAGCAACCTGACCATGCCCTACAACCGGGTGGATTTTTACGTGGACAAGACCGCCACCAAGCCCAAGTCCTGCAATCCTGGTACCGGCACCCTCTACAAAGCCGTCGCTGGTCAAAATGGCAATTACGTGAACTATCCGCTGCTCGATTGCGTCGGTGACATGCAGGTAGCCTACGACAGGGATCTCTACAATGATGGGGCCAGCGTGCTTCCCATAGACGGCTCCGTCATCACCACACTTCGGGCCGCTTCGCCTCCCGGCATTACCGTGGACGAGATGCGATCGCAGATCAAGAACGTGCGAGTTTATATCCTTGCCCACGATGGGAAAAAGGACCCGAGCTTTTCCTATCCGTCTTTCGACTCAACCTATGCCGTTTGCGTGGCCCCCTATGCTGGCTCCCTCTGTAATGCCAGTGTTGGCAGGGGATGGACGACCACTGACATGAACACAACTTTTGGGAATGACTGGACGCACTACCGTTGGAAGGTCTATTCCTTTGTCGTTAATCTTAAGAACCTCCGATAGATGAAAAATGGCGGTGCACTATGACATGCTTACGAAACGAACGCGGCATTGCGCTGCTCTCAGCGATAATGCTTTCGATGCTGGCCCTTTTGATGATCTCTGCGGCGTTGTACCTCATCACCAAAGGGATTAAGGTGTCAGCGGCCAGTAAAAGTTACAAGAACGTCCTTGAAGCTTCCTATGCCGTTCCCGAAATCGCCGGCAAGGATATATTCCCTCAGATTCTTAAGGGAAACCTGACAGCGCAAATAGTAAATGATTTTTCTAGCATAGATCTTCTGTTCTCCGACACCTCGGGCAACTGCCTTAAGCAAAAGATGACCAACCCCACCGCTAATTGGTCCCAGTTGCCAGGTTGCGTCCCCCCGGATCCGGCAGTGCCCTTAGACCCAAAAACTCACTTTGATATGTCGTTCAAGTTGAAGGGGCTCCCATCGCAGCCGGGTTACAAGGTGTATTCACAAATTATTGACACCGTGAAGGGCAATTCCGATAAGTCCGGAGTGGACCAACTGGACGGTGGGGGAGGCGTGACTGCGGGCAGTTCGGGAATTTCCCCGATGCACATTCCCTCCCTGTTCACCATAGAGGTCCAGGCGGAAAAGGAGTTCAATCCGAAGGAAAAGGCCAAACTGTCGGTGCTTTATTCCTATTAATCGAGATGCTCGGGTTGGCTATATGGGATAAGTTGCAATATTTATGCAGTCAAACCGCTGTGTTATCGCAAAGTCTAATAAAAGAGGGGGCACAGGCCGATGGGTACGGAAGAGCAGGATAATGAACTTACCGATATAGCGCTATGTTATCAGTCGTTGGGTGTGCCGCTGGACGCTTCTCCCGCTGAGATCGAGCAGATGTACAAGGCTTTGACCGAGGAGTACAGGAAGAAACTGTCGTCCCCCGACCCCAGTGCCAGGGCGGACGCCAAACGGAACCTGCAACAGGTAACCGAGATGTACGACAAGGTCCGAAGCTCCATTACCTATCATGCCATGGAAAAGGATCACCTGAAAAAAAACGGCGACGCCACGGCGGCCAATGAAGCCAGGGTGAGGAGGCCGGTATTGAAGGGCTTCGAAGAGACAACCCGTACGATCCTCTGCCCCCGCTGCAACGGCACAATTTCCAAGGGGCTCGAGACCTGTCCGATCTGCAAGACTCATCTCTATACTGCCACTCAAGAGATTATCAGAGCCATTTTCACTCCGACCAAGATAATCGTCTATTGCCTGATCCTGGCGGCAATTGCCTCTTTTGCTGCCTATCGCGTCTTTTACACAGACAAACCGAAAGACGGCATGTCGGATATCCAGTCTTTTGAGCAAAAGGGCCTGCCCAAATAAGAGCCATTGGCGATGATCCCTTACGCCCCATTCTTGACTGAAAGTTTTAGTCCAACCGATGATTGCGGGCGCGAGGCTGCTGGCGCGCCGGGAGGCACCCAAGCGTGCCAGCGGTCTGGCCCCGTACACCCACCTCGCATCTCTTTGTTTCCACGGCCGCACAACCCCTTCTCTGAGCCTGTTGTTTATCCCCCCATCTCTTCTGCCTTCCTCTTCGGATGATGCTCGGAGAGGGCGAGTCTTCGGCCTCCCATGATGCATGCCGCATAGCTCCTCGTACTATTTCACCAAGCTCGAATCGATAATTCTTCTAATACTCCTTCTATTACAGCTCCTTAAATTTGGCCAGGGTGACATTCCTGCCACCGGTACCTATTTGCATAGCCGGAAGCGTCCGCTACGCAATTAATGCAACCCTGGCATTGGAATGTCTTTATTTATCAGATGGTTAACCGGTTGATTCCATTTGGGTCAGTCCGCCGGTTCTGTCGTGCCCGCTACTTAGGCACAGCTGATGCTCTCACCTATACGGCAAGAAAGCGGACGGTGCGGTTAAGGGTAGACAAGCGAAGTCAACGAGGTGGCTGGCAGTCAATGAGGTGATTTGATGAAAACGACGCAATCACATTTTTGGAGCATGGCGCGATCCGGCCTGCGTGTTTCACTGCTGGTTTTGATCCTGCTGCAAATCAGCGTCCTTACGGCAAGCGCCAGCAAGAATGTTTACATCAGATGGGGAACTGACACCGATTGGCACGGGGACGGCGGCAGCGTTTCCAGCGCGGGAAAAACGGTGTCGAATAAAGGAAATACCTCTTTCGGAAACACCGCCTCGCCGGTATTCACCATTACACCGCTAACCGGCTACATTATTTCCAGCGTGGAGTGGAAGGATAGCGATTCAAACGGGTTTTGGCCCGGTACCGGGACTGCTCTGACACCGAACGCCAGTAATCAGGTGACCTTTACCATGACGGGCCATGACTGTTCCTTTCAGGTCCTCTTCGCCGTGGATCCCCTGGCGGCTCAAAGGAGTTTCCTGGCATACTATGGAACGGGGCCCATTGACGATACCGCCGCGACCACACCGAATTGGATCGGCGGGCGTGTGTATCGTGAAGGCGGCTCTACGGATGAAATCGGGACCTCGGGGTATTTGATTGATACCTACTCAAGCAGCGGTTCTAAAACGGTCAGGATTACCCCCGGGACCTCCCCCGCCTATACAATCGTGGCCGTGAAGTATTGCGAGGCAACCTGGCACGACCCTCGTACCGTAACAGTGATCGGCACACCCATCTCGGTCAGTCCCGACGGCAACGGGAGATTCAGCTTCACCGCGACCGATCCGAAATCGTACATCATCTTCGTCCAATTCGCGCTGATCGGCGCGACCGGCGGGCATCTCGGCGCCTGGTACGGAACCAACAACACAACAGGATATGACACGCCGACCGCAAACGGCAGCGGTGGCACGGTGTGGAAGACCAGCGGCACCTCGGTCCAGCTTGCCAACCGGGACCCGAGCGGCGCGACGGTCACCACCAACAGCACGGTCACCGTCGAGGTGCGGCCTGCGGCCAACTTCAAAATCACCTCGATCAACTACGGCGATACCGCGCCAACCAGTTCCGTCACCGTGCCGGCCAACCAGACCTCCAACCTGTCGTTCAGTTTTCCCGTGGCCGGCGGTCATTCCTACGTGATCTGGGCCGTCTTTACCTCCACAGCGGCGAGCAGTTTCACGGTAAGCGGGACGGTTGACGCCGCCACGCCAGCCGTGTGCCAGATCTCGCCCACGTCATCGATGATTACTCCCGAGACCCAGACGGTCAACATTAATGAGACCGGAACCTTCACCTTCTCCGCTCCCACCGGCTGCATGGTGGATAGCGTTAATTTCAACGCCCTGGGCGCCCAGGCCTGGGTCGGCACCGGCTTCAGCTACACGACTCCGGCGATTACCGCAACCAGCTCCTTCGTGGTGAAATTCAAGCAGATCGGCTACAACATCCTGTCTGAAATCGATTCCACCAGTCCGACCGGATGCGGGACCATCTCTCCTGCCGGAACCTTTTTCTATGTCCAAGGGAGCAATACGACTTTCACCTTTACCACGACCGCCGCCTGCTCCATCTCGCATGTCTGGGTGACCGACACGAACGGTGGCTATGTCGCGGCCGATCTCGCGCCACTCTCTCCTCCGCAATACACCTTTGCCAACCTTCAGGCGGACGGTCATATCAAGATAAAGTTCTCGGCGATCGTGCCGACGACCAGCGACGCCTATTGCCAAATACCGCCGTTTGTAACCGGTCAGGCCGGCCTGGCGCCCAACGTGCTGATCATCTTCGACAACTCCGGCAGCATGGGGGGGAACGATTCGGATGGGTACGCCTATTACACCCGGACCACCTACGGTTGCACGGCCACGGGCGTTTCATCAACCATAGGTGCCGGTCAGTGCGCGTCATATTACGGCTATTTCGACCCCACCAAGATGTATAAGACAGTGGTCGGCAACGCCAATAAATACGTCATCGACTCGGTAAACAGGGATCTCTCCTCAACCAACGGCAAATCCGGAAACTACCTCAACTTCAGGAATATTCACAAGGTCGATGTTATCCGGAAGGCCTTGACCGGCGGAAAGGTTGTGGACCGCACCATCAACCCCGCGACGGCATCGTACTTCCTCGCCACCGATAACGGGAAAACCGTCGAATACGGGACGAGCCTACCCACCGGGCTGATTCAGCAGTATGCCGGAAAGGTCCGCTTCGGCCTCATGGTCTTCAATGACCCGCCCGAGGGGGGGCATCTAGCCGCCGTCCCCGCCACTACCCGCAAGGCTGTGCTGGGCTCCTCGCAGGCCGACCTCATCGCGGCCGTGGAAAGCTCCGAGACCGATCCCTCGACGAGAACCCCGATCGCCGAAACCCTCTACGAAGCGGTCCGTTACTTCCAGGCGAAAAAGAGCGCCTATAACAGCGGCGTCGACTACGGGACCATGGACCCGCTCCAGAACAGCTGCCAGAAGCACTTCATCCTGCTACTGACCGACGGTGAGCCAAACAGCAACAACAACCTGCCGGGTCTCTCGACGCATCCGACCCTGAACGGCTACACCGACTCGGTGTTCGACGTAAACACCTGGGAAAACAGGATCCCGGCCAATGACCGGGCCGACAACAACAACTCCACCTGTTACGCGGCCACCTACCAGTGCCCTCCGGGATCGGGCACCGCCTGCAGCACCAATTCCGAGAAGGTGGAGGCGGTAGCCTTCTACATGCACAATACCGATCTCAGGAGCGATGCCTTCTCCAATGCCCTGCCGGGAATGCAGAACATAACCCTATTCCCGATCTATGCCTTCGGCGACGGCTCAGGGACCAAGACGCTGCAGATGGCGGCCAAGTATGGAGGCTATCAAAACAAAAACGGCAACGCGCCTTCTCCCAATACCTGGACCTCGCCCGACGATGCCAAGGAATGGGACGCGGGCGCCGACTGTTCTCCGGACAACTATCTGGAGGCAAGTAACGGCGACGTCCTGGCCAGCAGCCTCAATACCACCATCAACACCATCCTCGCCAAGGTGGCCTCCGGAACGGCCGCCTCGATCCTGAGCAACAGCGAGGGGAGCGGCGCGAACATGCTGCAGGCGGTGTTCTTCCCGGACAAAATATTCGAAAATTCCACCGAGGTGAACTGGATCGGAGAGATGCAGAACCTCTGGTATTACGTCGACCCCTTCATCGGCAACAGTTCGGTGCGGGAGGATACCGATTATGTGTCGGGTGATCATGCCCTGAGCCTGAAAAATGACTACATCGCCAATTTCTATTTTGACAATGATCTGAAGACCACCATGGTTTCCCGGACCAGGGATACCAACGGCGTCGGCGTGGGAGATACCCTGATAGACACGGTGGCATCCGACACGGTCAAGAGCATCTGGAGGGCCGGCAAGCAGCTTTGGGCTAAGAGCGCGAGTTCTAGAACCATCCACACCAGCATAAACGGGACTTCACTGCTGGGCTATTCGGACAGCCATGGCGGTTTTTACACGGGAATTACCCGGGCAACGGCGCTGCAACCCTACCTTCAGGCCGCCGACAACGACAGCAACGCCGAGGCGATAAAAATCATCAATTATATCAGGGGGACCGACCAGACCAACTATCGTAACCGGAAGGTCTCGCCCCTGGCGTCGGACGCCGCCGCCGAGTGGAAACTGGGCGACATCATTTCCTCCACTCCTCGCATTCAGTCGACCTTCAGGCAGAACAGCTACAGCGTGGCCTCCCCGGCCGGCTATGATGACGCGAGCTACTTTACCTTCACCAAGACGGATAACTACGCCCACCGGGGAATGGTGTACGTGGGGGCGAACGACGGGATGCTGCATGCCTTCAAGCTGGGCAAGCTGGCGATCACGGGGACCGGCATCTCCAGTGACGTGAAGGCGGTGCTCTCCGGCAACAACCTTGGCGAGGAGCAGTGGGCCTACATCCCCAGAAACGCGCTCCCTTACCTCAAGTACTTCACGGAAAAGGATACCTACAAGCATCTCTATTACGTGGATGGCCCGACCGTCCTCTCGGACGTTTCCATCGGCTCCTGTGGCGAGTCCGATTACGCGAACTGCGTCAAGGACGCCAGCGCCGAGACCACCTGGAAGAGCGTACTGATCGGAAGCATGGGCCTTGGGGGAGCCTCCTCGCTGAAAGCGGCGGGCAGCTGTGTCGATGGCGCTGACGGAACCTGCGTGAAAACGCCGATTTACGACCCGGCGGACGCCAGCAACAGTACCGGCCTGGGGTATTCGTCCTATTTTGCCCTGGATATAACGGGCCAGTATTTCGACGCCTCGACCGGCGCGCTGGTCAACCAGCCCACCCTTAAGTGGGAGTTTTCCCACCCCGAGCTCGGTTATGCCACTTCCGGCGCGGCGATCGTGCGGATCAGCGCCAAGGATCCCGTCACCCATGTCCCGGACCGTTCCAAAAACGGCAAATGGTTCGCCGTCGTCGCCTCGGGACCGACAGGTCCGATCGATACGGTCAACCACCGGTTCCTGGCAAAGTCCAACCAGAACCTGAAAATTTTCGTTATCGACCTGGGCGCCAGCGCTCCGCTGGTACTCAACACCAGCTACTGGGTGATCGATACCGGCATCAAGAATGCCTTTGCCGGCAGTCTCATCCCCGCGGTGATCGATGCCGACCGTTGGAAAAAGACCCTGGACGGCAACTATCAGGATGACGCCCTGTACATCGGTTACACCAAGGCAAACAGCGATCCCGTCACCGCGACCACCACCTGGAGCGACGGCGGGGTGATCAGGATTCTCACCAGGGAGGATACCTCGCCGGCCAACTGGACCGCCAGCCCGGTGATCTCGGGAATCGGCCCGGTCACCACCGGGATCAACAGGCTGCAGGACAGAAACAGCAAGAAACTATGGCTCTATTTCGGCACCGGGCGCTATTCCTATACGGACGACGACTCCAGCAACCTGCGCCACATCATGGGAGTGCAGGACAGGTGCTACACCTCGAACAACGCCATAGACAAGGATTGCAATACCACGGCCGCCGCCGGCTCCGATCCCGAGACCACGGGGAAGGGGAGGGTGCTGGCCCTGTCCGACCTGGCCGAAAACACCAGCTCCTGCAGCGACATGTCCGGCAAGAAGGGGTGGTATTTCACCCTGAGGGCTCAGGACACGGACACCTTCATGGGCGCGGAACGCGTCATTACCGACGCGGTGCCGTTTAGTAGCGGCATGGTGCTCTACACGACCTTCATGCCGACCACGGACGTCTGCAAATTCGGCGGCACCTCCTTCATGTACGCCATCAAGTACGACACGGGCTGCCAGCCGACCTGCGCGTCCCTGGGCGATACCAAGGTCATGATCCAGATGTCCACCGGGAGCTTTGAGCAGCAGGACGTGAAAAACATTTTCGCCTGCACGGACTCCAGCGGGATATTAATAGTTCCGCCCGCACCTCCAGCGCCGATTGATACCCCGCCGCCCCTGCCACCCGGTCCCAATCAGCCGAGTCCGCCCATGGTCGGCAAGCCCCCGACCGATCCGCCATCGTCCATACCGTCGTTCATGAACCCGCCGTTGAAGAAGATGCTGCACATTCAGGAAAGATAGCCATGAACAAGCGCGGTTTCACTCTCATAGAAATAGTTGTCACCATAGCGATTATGGCGATTTTGATGAGTATCGGGACATTCCAGTTCAATCAGTATCAACGGAAGTCAGCCGTGGAGAGACAGACCAGGGAATTTTACGCGGACGTGGTCGAAATGCGGAGCAAGGCGCTTTTCGAGAAGACCCCTCGATCTCTCTCA
>Ga0209125_1001015_pt1 | contig 29995 bp, 26 predicted proteins | sample BarGraIncub1131A_FD_184503 | JGI IMG/M metagenome (GOLD analysis project Ga0209125, IMG submission 184503) | Arctic peat soil microbial communities from Barrow, Alaska - Barrow Graham LP Incubations 11-31A (SPAdes) (version 2) | ecosystem: Environmental > Terrestrial > Soil > Wetlands > Peat... | reverse complement strand
AGCTTAAGGGATTCCACGGCGCTTTCCACCGAGCCGTATCCGGTGATGATGATCACCAGCAGCTCGGGGTCGAGCTCCTTGAGCGCCTTCAGAACGTCGATGCCGTTTTCCGTGCCGAGGTTCAGGTCCAGCAGGGCCAGATCGATCTCCTCGCTGGCGACGATCTCCCGGGCCTCGCTTCCCGTGGCGGCGCTGCGGACCTGGAAACCCTCGCCGGACAGGATGCGCTGGACATTCTCGCAGATAAACGCTTCGTCGTCGATGATGAGAATCTTTTCCATGGGGTATCCTCGGGCAAAAAGTTACTGCTGGTCGATCGGCAGCTCGATGGTGAAGCGCGTCCCCTGTCCCGGGCTGCTTTTCACCCGGATGCTGCCGCGATGCTCCTCAACGATGCGCAGGGTGATGGACAGACCGAGGCCGGTTCCGGCACCCTTGCGGGTGAAGTACGGCTCGAAGATCAGGGGGAGGTCGTCGGGGGCGATCCCCGGACCGTCGTCGTCGATCTCTATCACGGCGCTCTCCCCCCTGACGCGGGTCGCGACGCTGATCCGGCCCCCCTCCGGCAGGGCCTCCTGGGCGTTCCTGATGATGTTGAGCACGGCCTGCTTGATCTTCTCCGGGTCTATCCTGAACGCCGGGATGGGGCTCTCGTCCATGATCAGCAGCACCTGGCCGCGCTCGCACGGTCTGCGCATCAAAAGGACCGTGTCGTGCACCACCCGGTTCAGGTCGCTTTCCCTGAATTCGGCCCGGACCGGCGACGAATAGTTCAGAAGGGAATTGATGAGCCGCTCCACCCGTTCGATCTCGGCGAGCGCTTTTTTGATCATCTGCTGATCGTCGGAACCGGATGCCGCCTGGTCATGCAGATCGTCCAGCAGAAGCGAGATGCCGGTGAGCGGATTTCTCACCTCGTGGGCGATGCCGGCCGAGAGCTTGCCCAGGGAGGCGAGCCGGTCCAGCCGCATCATCTCCTCGCGCAGTTTCTCCTTTTCGGTTTCGTTTCTTAGGGTGACGGTCAACCCTTGCTCGGCATCGGGGCCGATCGGGAAGCATCCCACGTCGAAGTGGGTAAGACCCGCTCCCCGGTCGAAGCGGAACGGCTCCCGACCGTAGCCCGCCTCGCGGTTCAGCACCCGGGCGATGCGGTCCCCCAGGTTTCCCCAACCGGCGAAGACCTCGCGGTAATGCTGGTCCTGGGCGATGTCCGGTCCGAGGAACAGGCGCCCGGTGCCGTTCACAGAGGTCAAGCGTCCCTCGGGCGAGAAGGTGACGATGGCGCTGGAGATGCTTTCCAGCACGCTTGCCTTGAAATTGCGCTCGTCCAGGATCTCACGACGTGAATTGCGCAGTTCGTCCAGGGTAGAGAGGATGCTCTGTTTCCGGAGTTCCAGCTCGTCGGCCATGTAGTTGAAGGTGCCGGCCAGTTCGCCGATCTCGTCCGCCGAGGTGACGGCGACCCTGACGTGGCTGTCCCCGGCGGCCAGCTTGCCGGCCCCCTCGGTCAATTCCCGCAGCGGAACGCTGATGCCGAGGGAGAGGAGCCACGCCGAAAGTGCCGCGACGAAGGCGGTCGCCAGTATGATGACGGCGGAGGTGGCGCGGTGCTCGCCCAGCTGCCGGTTGATCAGGCGGCTTCCCTTGCGGGCGGATTCGTGAAACTGGTCCACCTGGAAGCCGATGGTGACGCCGCCGAAGATGCCGTGTTTCCGGTAATCGCCGGTATTGTAGCTGATCGGAGCGTAGGCCATGATCTTCTTGGCGCCTCCCACGTTGGTGATGTCGACAAAGCCTGTGCGCCCGTCGCGCACCGCGGCGGCCACCTTCGGGTAGCTCGGGTGCACGAAGCCGGCGCTGTCCAGGTTGAAGGGGATGCGTCCGGTGTCGATGTCGGTTTTGCTGGAGTTCGCGGAGTAAGGGGGCACCGGGTTGCCGTTTCGGTCTAGTCCGCGGATGTCCCAGAATTTGGGATGGGTGATGATCCACCCCTCGTCGTCGAAAAGAAAGGCGTAGTTGCCGCTCTTGTAGGAGGGGAACACGGTGGAGAAATTTTTCCCCGGGTCCAGGTGCTGAGTGAATTCCATCAGATGACGGTGGTCCAGGGAGAGGATTACCATCCCGGTGAAGGCGCCTTCCTTGTCGAAGAGGGGCGCGCCGAAACGGATCACACCCTGGTAGCTGGCGCCGTGGTAGGCGCTTTCCGGCTCGGGCGCTCCCGCCAGCTGTTCCTGCCGTGAAACGTGAAAACCGGTCAGGTGGGAGACGTAGATCTCGCCGCGCTTCAGGGCGCGCACCCGCTTGAAGTACGCCTCGCTATGGAACTCGGTGTCGGCGGGGTCGGAGACGTTGCGAAGTGCGGCTCCGGACAGGAACTTGCCGTCCCGGATCACCACCTGCTCCCGGCCGCTCGCGTCGATCAGGGCAATGGAGCGGTACAGCGGCATCAGTTCCCGGGATTCCAGCGGGGTCGTCGCGCTGCCGTTGCGCAGCCATACCTCGGAGCGGCGGGTTTGGTAGAAATTGAACAGGGCCGGGCGGTCCAGGCGCGAGCGGGAGAGGAACTGCAGGTCGCTTTCGCACTGGTGCAGGAAATCGGATACGTTTTCAGCCACTTGCCGCGCCCTCATCTTGAGGGATTCCGAAGCCTGGGAATCGTCGGACTGGGCGATTTCCGCGGAGAGCCGGCTGCTGATGGATTGCAGGTTGACAAGGAGTATGGTGGACGTCACGAGCAGCGGCGCCAGGGAAAGCAGCAGGGTGATGACGAGAATCTTTTTGAAAATCGTGTAGCGCGGCAAGGGTACTCCGATGCAACCGGGCGGTGTCTGGTACCGGTACTGTATTGTCGTTGCCCATTCAGCTGTACGGACGCTCGCTTTTTGATTACAACGATAACCATTGGCGGGTCAAGCTTTCATTTGAACCGGAGCCTGGGATGATCGAGGGGGGGGCCGCGGGCGGTGCCGGACCGCGGGTTCCCGTGAGCTCCAGTTCCGAGCGGGCAGACGGCGCCGCGACGGCTGCCTGGCAGGTCCCCTGGAGGCACCGGCACCGGGTGACCCTGCCGTGCCGGAGCCGTTTTGTGTTGACTTGGCCGCGGGGGTGCACTAAAAATAAATCAGTCATTTCAGGGAACAAGTCGGGGCGGGGGGAATCGGTTGGGATATAGAAATCTTCAGACGTGCGTGACGGAGCTGGAGCGCTCGGGCGCCCTGATCCGGATTGACGAGGAACTCTCGGCCGACCTTGAGATAGGCTCCATCCAGCGGCGGGTCTACCAGGCCGGCGGACCGGCGCTTCTCTTCACCCGGGTAAAGGGGTGCTCCTTCCCGATGCTCGGCAACCTCTTCGGGACCCTGGAGCGCACCAGATTCATCTTCAGGGATACCCTCAGGGCGGTGGAGCGGCTGGTGCAACTGAAGGTCGATCCGCGCAGCTTTCTCAAGGAGCCGGCATCGCTTTTGTCGACCCTTCCCGCCGCCTGGCACCTGGTCCCAAAGAGGGTGGCGGGCGGCCCGATCCTCGCCAACAGAACCTCCCTCGACCTATTGCCTCAACTTAAGTCCTGGCCCGACGACGGCGGCGCCTTCATCACGCTGCCGCAGGTCTACTCCGAGAGCGCGGTCTCTCCGGGGCTGCGCCATTCCAACCTCGGCATGTACCGGGTGCAGATCTCCGGGGGTGACTACCTCCCCAACGCCGAGGTCGGGATCCATTACCAGATCCACCGAGGTCTAGGCTTTCACCACGCCGAGGCGATCGAGAAGGGGGTCCCCTTCCGGGTGAACATCTTCGTCGGAGGTGCTCCCGCCCTTGCCGTCGCCGCCGTCATGCCGCTTCCCGAGGGGATGCCGGAACTCTCCTTCGCGGGTCTGCTCGCCGGCCACCGGATAGAGATGGTGACGCGGGGAGGGGGACTGCCGATCCCCGCCGAGGCCGATTTTTGCATAACCGGGACCATCGATCCTCGAAGGACGCTCCCCGAGGGACCCTTCGGGGACCATTTCGGCTATTACAGTCTGGCTCACGATTTTCCGGTGCTCAAGGTGGAAGAGGTGTACCATCGCGACGGCGCCATCTGGCCCTTCACCACCGTCGGCCGCCCGCCGCAGGAGGACACCTCTTTCGGCGCCTTCATTCATGAGCTGACCGGTCCCCTGATCCCGACCGTGATCCCCGGGGTGCGCGCCGTACACGCGGTGGACGCCGCCGGCGTGCATCCGCTGCTGCTGGCTATCGGCAGCGAGCGCTATGTCCCCTACGCCGAACGGCGCACCCCCCAGGAACTCCTCACCATCGCCAACGCGATCCTCGGACAGGGGCAGCTCTCCCTGGCGAAGTACCTGATGATCGCCTCGCACGAGGATGCGCCGGGACTGGACATCCACGACATAGAAGCCTTTCTGGTGCACGTATTGGAGCGGATCGACCCGCGCCGCGACCTCCATTTCCAGACCGCTACCACCATGGATACCCTCGATTATTCCGGCTCCGGGCTGAACAGCGGTTCCAAGGTCGTTTTCGCCGCCGTCGGGGCGAAGCGTCGCAGCCTCGGTGTCGAGATTCCCCCGGGGTTTCGCCTGCCGGACGGCTACAACTTCCCCGCGCTCTGCCTCCCCGGGGTGCTCGCCATTACCGGACCCGCGTGCGGGACCCGAAAGGGCGAGCCGGACCCGGAGATGGAGGGGCTTTGCGAATTCTTGTCCGGGGTAGCCGGACTCGATGCGTTCCCCCTGGTAGTCGTTTGCGACGACAGCCGGTTCACCGCGGCAACCTTGAACAACTTTCTCTGGGTCAGCTTCACCCGCTCCGACCCCGCCGCCGACATCTATGGCGTGGGGGCCTCCACCCGCTGCAAGCAGTGGGGCTGCAGCGGGCCCATCGTCATAGACGCACGCGTCAAGCCGCACCACGCCCCGCTTTTGATCGAGGACCCGGAGGTTGAACGACGGGTGGATCGGTTGGCCGCCCCGGGCGGACCGCTGCACGGCATATTCTAAAAGGGGTATTGTGACAAAGGAACGACTCGACAAACTGGTCCTGGAGCGTGGGCTTGCCCCTTCCAGGGAGAAGGCAAAGGCGCTCATCATGGCCGGGCAGGTGGTGGTGGACGATCATCTGGCCGACAAGGCGGGGTTGATGGTGGCCGTCACGGCCGAGATCCGGCTGAAAGGGGAGCCGCTCCCCTATGTGAGCCGCGGCGGCCTGAAGCTCGCTCAAGGGCTGGATCTGTTCGGTATCGAGGTGGACGGGCTTTCGGCGCTCGACGTCGGCGCCTCCACCGGTGGGTTTACCGACTGCCTGTTGCAGAGGGGTGCGCGGTCCGTCATCGCCGTGGATGTCGGCTATGGACAGCTGGCCTGGAAACTGCGCGAGGATCCGAGGGTCCTGAGCCTCGAGAAAACGAACATCCGTCACCTGGAGCCCGACAGACTTCCCGAGCTCCCCGACATGGCGGTGATAGACGCCTCCTTCATCTCGCTGGACAAGGTCCTTCCGCCGACGCTGCGACTGGTCAAGGAAGGTGCTACCATCGTGGCCCTGATAAAGCCTCAGTTCGAGGTAGGGCGTGGCCAGGTCGGGAAGGGCGGGGTGGTGCGCGACGAGAAAAAGCACCTGGAGGTAGTCGCCACGATCAAGGCGCTGGCGGGGAGCCTGGGGCTGCTTGTTCTTGGCGTCTGTGACTCACCCATACTCGGACCGAAAGGGAACAAGGAATTTCTCATCTACTTGAAGAAACAGATGGAAGCATCAATTGAAAGTGAATGATTGACGGTTGATTGCTTCGCAGAGCTTGAATTTAGGAGGTTTCCATGGACGATTGTCTGTTCTGCAAGATGGCGAGCGGCGCCATTGCTGTTAAAAAGATCTACGAGGACGACGACCTTTTCGCAATAGAAGATATCGCTCCCGTGGCGCCGATGCATGTACTGATCATCCCAAAGCGGCATCTGGTGAACTCGCTGGACCTGGCACCCGGAGACGACCGGCTGGTCGGTGCGGTCTACCGAGTCGCGGCTGCCCTGGTGAGCGAACGCGGGTTGGCCGACGACGGTTTCCGCATAGTTAACAACAACAATGCCGGTGCTGGCCAGTCCGTTTTCCATATCCACTTTCATCTCCTTGCCGGCCGGAAGTTCGCCTGGCCTCCGGGTTGACAGGGGAGCGCGGAAAACCAAAATCGCTTTTTAAAAAGGAGAAGGAAATGAAGAAACTGCTCGTGCTGCTGCTCCTGCTGTATCCGCTGTCGGCAAGCGCCCAGACCTACCAATGGACCGACCAACGCGGAACCGTGAACTTCACCGAGGACCTCGGCAAGGTGCCGAAAAAGTATCGGAAAAAGGTGAAGGTGTTGGGTGGCGACGAAAGTGGCGCCCCGCAGGTCACCGAGAGCAGCGAGCAGGTAAAGGGCAAGACGATGGACGCGGGGACCCCGAAGGAGAAAAAGCCGCTCTACGGCGGCAAGGACGAATCCACCTGGCGCAAAGAGTTCGCCGCGGCCAAGGGGGAGCTGCAGGCAGCCGAAAAGGAACTTGCGGATTTCCGCGGACGGCAGGGCGATACCTCAAAGATGTCGCGCTCCGAGTACCTTGCCATTCAGAACTCCATAAAGCATGACGAGTTTCGGGTTCAGGATCTGAAAAAGAAGTTGGACCTGCTGCGCGTGAACGCGGACAAGGCCGGTGTTCCCATGGATTTAAGGTAGTAGGGAGGACCCTCAGGCCCGATTTGATCTATGGCGCTTGCGTCGCAACGCGCTTGGGATGAACAGTTCCAGTATGCTGTCCACCGTGATGATGCCGGCCATCTTTTCCTCCTTGTCCAGTACCGGCAGGGCGACGAAGTTGTACTTGGCAACAATCTCCAGTACCTGGTTCGGCGTGGAGTCGACATGCACGCTTTTTATGCCGGTCGTCATGAGGTCGCGGACAATTGACTCCGGAGGGTTGACGAGCAGGTCCTTGAGACTCACCACTCCCCGCAGGCTCTCTTCCTGGTCAAGCACGTAGAGGTAGTAGATGGTGTCGATCTCGCTGGCGCGAGATCGCACCATCTCCAGGGCCGCACCGGCGGACAGTTCGCCGGGGATGGCCATGAACTGGCTGTTCATCAGCCCTCCCGCCGTGTCTTCCTCGTGTTCCATAAGCTCCTGGATCTCGTCGGCCTCCTCCTCGTCCATGAGTCCCAAGAGTTCCTGGGCCTTCTCCTCCGGAAGATCCCCCAGCACATCGGCCGCCTGATCCGGGTTCATCTCCTCCAGGATGCTGCTGGCCTGCCCGCTTTCCAGAAGGCCCATGACCCGGCTCCTTAGCTCCGGCTCCAGTTCCTGGATGGCCTCCCCGGCGGTCTCGGTCCCGAGTGAGTGGAGCACCGCCCCTATGCTGCCGGAGGGGATATCCGAGATGATCTGGGCCAGGTCCGCGGGATGGATCTCCTTCAACTGGTCGCGGGCCACGGTGAGGGTGAGGCGGAACAGGTTCATCTCCAGCAGTTGTACGTATTCCCAGTTGATATGGTAATGGGGGAGCTGAAGCTTGAAGAGGGAGGCGATCCTTTCACCGAGATGTTCATATCCCATCCGGCGCAACAAGCCCCGGAAACCGACGTCGACGAAGAAGACGCAGAGTCGCTCGTTTAAACTCCCCAGTTTCAGATCGTTGACCCGTACCACCTTGGCGCCGTTTACGTCCACGATCTGGCGGTCCAGGATATCGCGCTTGAGCAGGATCTCGCCCTCCTTCTGTTGGTAGCTGGGGATACTCTGGAGCGATCCGGAGACCGAGATGACGAAGCGATTGAAGAGGGCGACCCGCTGCCAGGGGACGGAGACGGTGCGCCCCTTGTGCTGCACCAGCAGGTGCGACACCTCGGGAAAGCTCTCCCCGGGGATCATGACCAGGTCCCGCAGTCTGCCGATTTCGTGCCCCTGCGGGTTTATCACGGTCTTCCCGAGAACCGAGCTCAGGAATATCTCGCTTAATGCGATGTTCATGGGCGCTCCGGGATGGGGAATGCCGCTTTTCCGACCGCCTGCTGGCGGATCGCCCCTCGGGCTGGAGGATTGAAGGGGACCTACTAGGGAATGTATATCCGGTGGGGTTGTTGTCAACCTGATGGTCCGGCGCGGCAATTGACACCCCGCCCTTTTGCTGCTAGGTTAGGGCAAAATTCACCTCTGGAGAGCCTTCATGACGTTTCCCAATATCGACCCGGTTTTCCTGAGACTCGGCCCGCTCGAATTTCGCTGGTACGGCCTCATGTACATCTGCGGATTTCTTGCGGCGTACTTCATCATACTGGCAGGAGTAAGGCGAAAGGGACTTGAGCTTGTCAGGGACGACGTGGCCGACCTGATCTTCACGGTCGCGCTCGGGGTGATACTGGGTGGGCGACTCGGCTACATCCTGTTCTACAACTTGCCCTACTATCTTTCCCATCCCATGAAGCTGCTGGCCGTCTGGGAAGGGGGGATGTCCTTTCATGGCGGACTTACCGGCGCCATACTTGCCGCCCTCTATTTCATAAGAAAGCACAAAATCCGATTCTACCCGCTTGCCGACATAGGGTTTCTCGCGGCTCCGGTGGGCCTTGGGCTCGGGCGCATCGGGAATTTCATTAACGGCGAGTTGTACGGCCGGGTCACCGACCTCCCCTGGGGCATGGTCTTTCCGACCGGGGGGAGCTTGCCACGCCACCCGTCCCAGCTCTACGAGGCGTTCCTGGAAGGGCCGCTGATGTTCCTTATCCTCTACACGGTTTCCCGCAGGGTGAACAGGGATGGGGTGGTCTTCTGGTCCTTTATTTCGCTGTACGGTCTGTTCCGCTTTCTGGTCGAGTATGCCAGGGAACCGGACGCTCAGATCGGCTATCTTTTGGGGGTGATTTCCATGGGGCAGCTTTTGAGCCTGCCCATGTTTCTTGTCGGTGGGGTAATGGCGGTCCGCTGTTACAGACGGGGGTGATGGGGGTCAGATCAGCTTCTTTTTCATCTCCAGGATGTTTTCCTTGCAGCTCTTGCGGTAACTGACCGAGTCCATCAAAGAGCGTATCAGGAAGATTCCGCGCCCCCGGTCCTCCAGTTCGCTGAAGTTCGGGGGGGGGATGGTGTTGATGTCGAACCCTTGCCCGTCGTCGTAGACCCGTATGGTGAGATCGTCGACGCGGATGGTGATCACGATCCGGACCAGCTTTTCGGGTTCCTTGGGCCCCGCATGCTTGATGGCATTCACCATTGCTTCGGTGAGGACCAGGTTCAGCTGGTAGGCGAGGGTTTCCCGGTCGCCGCTGTACCTCTCCAGCTCGCGGGCGATATCCTCTCCGATCCTGCCGATCAAGCTCAGGTAGCGGGTCTTGTTGGGTACCTTTATGTCGACCTCGATCGCGTTTCCTTCCATTCTCTTGCCTCGCTTGTTACTGAAAAGTTTCCATGGCCTCCGCGGTGGATGGAAAAATCTCGAAAACTCTGTGCAGGCGTGTCAGTTCGAACATCGACTTCACCTGTGACTGCAGCGAGGAGAGCTTCAGGTTCCCCTGATGGGATATGGCATTCTTGAAACCGGACACCAGCGCGCCCAGCCCGGAGCTGTCAATGAAACGCACCTCATTCAGATCGACCAGTACGTTTTTCTTGCCGTCCTCGAACAGTTTCTGCACCGCGCTCTTCAGATCAACTGAGTTATGGGCGTCCAGCCGCTCTTCCTTCACGTATATAATTACAACGTCGTTCCTTGTTTCGTTCACTAGGTTCATTGCTTTCTCCTTATGGTGAGGTCCGATAAGCTACAAATCATTGTGCAATAACTGGCCGCTTTTGGCAAGATCGCTCTGCGCGCCGTTTTTACCCAGCTTCATGACTACCATGGAAACATCGTCCTGTAAAGGACCCGAGGCCGTGAAGGAGGCGAGCTGCGCCATGACCCCGTCGATTATCGCCTCCGGGGTCTCCTGCTGCATCCCAGAGAGGGTACTGCAAAGTCTTTCCACGCCGAACAGTTCGCCGGAAATCCCCTCAGCCTCGATGATTCCGTCCGTGTAGATGAATAGGAGGTCTCCCGGCTTAAGGGTGATGCGTTTCTCCTCGAAAGTCACCTCGTGCTCCACTCCGAGGATCAGCCCCTCGGCGTCGAGTTCCTGCCAACTCCCCGCGCGCAGGAGCAGGGGCCTTGTGTGTCCCGCGTTGGAGTAGCTGAGGATCCCCAGCTTCGCGTCGAACTTGCCGCAGAACATGGTGATGAAAAGCTCGGCGCGGGTCAGGTCCTCGTAAAGGAGCTCGTTAAGCACGCGCAGTATTTCCCCTGTCGACCTGGTCGCCTGCATCTGCGCCCGAAGCACGCTCCTGGTCTCGACCATGATGAGGGCGGCACCTACGCTGTGTCCCGAGACGTCGGCCATGACGATATCCACCAGGTCGTTCCCCCTTTTGAAAAAGTCGTAGTAATCCCCCCCGACATGGCTCGCCGGAACACAGCGGCAGGCGATGCTCACCCCGGGTAAAGTCGGCGGAGAGGTGGGGAGCAGCGAGAGCTGGATCTGCTTGGCGAGCTCAAGGTCGCGGGTCACCCGGGCGTTTTCCAGAAGGGCCGCCTCCTTCTGCTGGCGCTCCTCTTCGCGCGCCTCCCGTTCGGCGACGATCCGTACCGCCTGGGCGAGCTGCCCCGCCAGGCTCTCCAGGAGCTCCACGAACTGCTCCGTGAAGAGTCCGACGATGGAGCGGGAAAATACCGAAAGGATCCCGACGGGCGGGGACCCTTCGCTGGCGATCGGGATGTGGGCGAAGGACTTGATCCCCTCGCGCCGGAAGATCTCCATGGATATCGGCTTGGTCAGGTAGGCGATGTCGTTGAGGACCTCCGTCCTCCTGCCGAGAAACGCCTCGCCCACATGGGTATCTATCTCGAGGATCCGGTCCTCCGCGGTGAGCCGCTCGCCTCCGTCACCCTTGTGCGAGCGCACCTGCAGCACCCCCTCGTCGTTCAAGAGCCTGACGACGCAGAGATCCAGCTTGAATTCCCGCAACAAAAGTGCCAACAGGTCCTCCATGATGATGTCGAGTTCCAGCGAGCGGTTCATGATCTCAGAGGCGCGCAGCCGGACGAAGAGGGCCTCCCTGCTTTGGTCGCGCGAGGTCCGCACCGTGCTGAAGATGTCGTAGACCGATTCCATCCGGGAGCCGATGTCGGAAAGGAAGCTTTCCACCACCGCCCCGGCGGCGGCCCCGCCCAGGGAGGCCGCCAGGGTTTTTTCCACGAAACGCTTCAGGTTCGGCAGCTCGAACTCCGAGACCCCCCCCTTGGCGTTGATCTCGCGCTCGCCCAGGTAGTCACTGATCGCGGCGTGGGCCAGCGGCTCCCCGATGAACTTGGACATCAGGTTCGTGAACTGCATGATGGTGATCGGTTTGGAGAGTCGCTTGGTCTCCCACTGCGGAGTGCCGTTTTCCGGGGCGAAGACGTGCACGAACCTCTGCACCTGCTCCCTCTCCTTCTCTCCCTGTCCGCAGAGTATGGAGAGCGCGAGGTAGGCCGAGAGGTTCAGAAACATGCTCCAGAAGAGGGTGTGGGTCCAGGGGTCGAGCCCGGTCAGGCCGAAAAGCGCCTGCGGTTTCAGGAGCGCCAGATGGAACGGGCCGTTTCTCAGGAGGTCCGCGTCCCACCACCCCGCCTGCACCAGGGAGGGGATCAGCAGTGTGTAGAACCAGACCCCGAACCCCAGGAGCAGTCCCGTGATGGCCCCCGTCTTGTTGCCTCGCGGCCAGTAGAGGCCACCGATCAGCGCCGGGGCGAACTGGGCCGCGGCGGAAAACGAGATGATTCCCATGTTGGCGAGCATGTAGCTGTCGCCGACGATCGCCTGGTACTGGTAGCCCAAAAGTACCACCAGGATGATGCCGCACCTCTTCAGGTTGATGAGGAGAAGCGGGAACCACCCCCGCGGCTTGAACCTGATTATGACCGGCATCAGGACATGGTTCAGGAGCATGGTGGAGACCGCCACGCTTTCCACCATGACCATGCCTGCCGCGGCGGAGAAACCGCCTAGGAAGGCGAGCAGCGCCAGCCAGGGGTGGCCGGCCCGGAGTGGAAGGGTGAGCACGAAGTAGTCTGACCCTTGGGAACTCCCGGTGAGGAGGATCCCCGCGATGGCGATCGGCATGATGAAGAGGTTCATCAGGAACATGTAGGCCGGGAAGCGCCAGGCCGCGCTGTTCAGGTGGGTTTCCTGGGCGTTCTCCAGAACCATCACCTGGAACTGGCGCGGGAGAAGCATCACCGCGCTCATGGAGAGGATCAGCAGGCTGCACATCGACGCGTAGGAATTCCCTCCCGCTCCCCCGAGGGTGGTGAGCCGGGTCAGGAGCGCGGGGTCCCTCGCGTTGAGCCTGCTAAAAAGATCCCCCATGCCGTCAAACAGGCCGTAGGTGATGAAGGCCCCGACCGTGACCAGCGCCACCAGCTTGACGACTGATTCGAGCGCTATGGCCGCGACCAGCCCTTCATGGCGCTCGGTAGAAATTAGGTGCCTCGCGCCGAAAACCACGCTGAAAATTCCCAGCAGCAGCGCGGAAAAGAGCCCCGGATGGGGGGAAACCAGTGATAAGCGTTCCATCAGACCGAGGTGGAAATCGTGGTACCCGGTGATGATGGTGAAGGAGGTGGAAACCGCCCGGAGTTGGAGCGCTATGTACGGCATGATCCCCATCAGGGTGATCACCGTGATGATGGCGCCCAGCCACTGGGACCTGCCATAGCGTGAGCTGATGAAGTCGGCTATGGAGGTGATGTTGTTCTGCTTGGAGATGCGGACCATCTTTTTCAGCAGAAACCACCAGGAAAAGGCGGTAAGGGTAGGTCCCAAGTAGATGGGGAGAAAGTCTATGCCGGTGGTGGCCGCCTTTCCGACGCTTCCGTAGTAGGTCCAGGAAGTCGCGTAGACCGCGATGGAGAGTGAGTAGACCATGGGGTTCGCGATGATTGAGCGGCCCTGCTTCTGCCTTTGGTCCGCGTAGTAGGCAACCAGAAAAAGCAGGGCAATATAGAGGAGCGCGGTGCCCCATACCAGATCGACGCCCAGCATCAGGGGCGCCCCTTGGCATCGCTTTCGTGTCTCTCCGCACGGCTGAAGAGATAAACGATGAAGATTGAGAAGACCCATCCCGTGAGCAGGTAGAGGTAGAGCAGGGGAATGCCGAAGGGACGCGTTGTTTTGTTGAAGATGCTGATGAAGGGGTAGTTCATCATGATGAAGCCGAGCACGAAGCAGATCACCCAGGTGTCCTTGAGCTTCAGCCGCCCAATGACCACCTCCTTTATCGTTGTCCTGGATTTCATGACAGTATCCCCATTCCCCTGAGTACCAGGTCGACCTGCTCGGCAAGCGGGAGGCTGCTGTCGACGGTGATCGCCTCGCCCGGTTCGGTTGCCTCGAACTCCGAGAGCTGGCGCGCGAAAAGCTCCCATCTGCCATCGGAAACCTCGCCGGGATCAAGGCGCCTTTTTTCAAGCCGCTCCCGGATCAGCCCCTCGTCGCAGCGCGTTTCGACCACGAAGAAAGGCACCTCGAGCTGCTTCGCCAGACCCCGGAAGGCGGCCCTGTCGGAGCGGAGGCGAAAGGTCGCGTCCACGATGGAACTTTTTCCCGCGAGGAGAGCGACCCTGACACCCTCCAGCAGAGCCTGGTAGGTTGCCCGGGTGCTGGCGGCCCCGTAGATCCCTTGGTCGAACTCCTCGGTGGTCCGTTCGGTAGGAGTCACCCCGGCGAGTGTCTTGCGAACCAGGTCGGAGCGCTCCATCCAAAGACCGAGTTCAAAGGCAAGCTCACGGGAGAGCACGCTCTTGCCGCTTCCCATCACCCCGCAGGTGATGATCAAGGTGGGGGGGAGCCTTTCCCTGAGGCAATAGCCGCGAGCCAGCCGGAAGTAGCGGCTGGCCGCGGTCTTGGTTGCGAGAAGCTCTTCCGGAGGGAGACCTGTCTCACTCAGTCTGAAGCCTTTCACTTTGCCACGCACGAAGGCGCGGTAAGCCTTGTAGAAGTCGAGGAGTTCGGTCAGACCGAGATCTCCGGTGGCTTCCTGGTAGGCCTCCAGGAAGGGGGCGCAGAGATCGGCGCGTCCCGCGTATTCAAGGTCCATGAGCAGGAAGGCGATGTCCGCCGCCGTGTCTATAAAGCGGAATCTTTCGTTGAACTCGATGCAGTCGAAAATGCAGACCGGATCCGTAAGGCAGATGTTACCAAGGTGCAGGTCGCCGTCGCACTCCCTGATGAATCCTCCTGCGACCCTCGCCCGCAGGAAATCCTCATGCTCAACGAGGAAGCGCTCCACCCAGTCGTGCATCATGGCGAGGTCCGCACGGGAGAGGGTTGCTGTCTCGAAAAGTTCCGCCTGTCTGAAGTTCTCCTCCCAGTTTCCCCTTATCGCGGCCGCACTCCCCATGGCGTCTATCCGCGCACCCCGCGCTGCTCGGCCGTGGAAATCTGCTATGACGCGGGCAATCTGGGCCATCTGCGCAGGGCCCAGCGCGCCATTCTCCAGAAGATGGGTGAGCATCCTGTCCTCCGGGAGTCTCTTCATCTTTACGGCGTAGTCTATCACCGGGCCGGAGCCGCCGAAGCATCCACCCTCGGGTGTCGCGTGCAGCTCCACCACGTCCAGGTAAATGTCGGGACAGAGACGACGGTTCAGCCGTACCTCCTCCTCGCAGTAGAAACGACGCCGGTCCAGTGTGGTGAAGTTGAGAAAACCGAAGTCAACCGGCTTTTTTACCTTATAGGCGAAGGTGTCGGTAACGAAGATGAAAGAGACATGGGTCTCGATCAGGCGGACAGTTGCGGTCGGCTCGGGGTAGGCCGTGGATTTAAGTAGCGATTTTATGAGCTTTGGGGTCATCGCATGCCTTAACGTTATGATATTATTTGGGAATAGTATCACAACAGGGGGGGGGTGCAACCGTTATAATTAGCATAAATGTTGTTTGACGCTGCTATCTATTTATGTTAACTTTTCAGTTAATTAATCGCGCCATCCTGCGGGATACAGTATCCCACCTGGGTGTCGCGTTTTTTAGGTTTTTGTGACCTGCGATACTTTCAAAAAACCACGGGTACCCCATGAACAAGAAGTGTTTAGCAATCCTCCTCCTCCTGCTGTCGATGATCCCCGCCTGCGCCCCAGAGCGTGCCGCGGTGCCGACGCCCCCTCCGTCCGCAACCTCGGCGCAAGCCCGTACCCTTTATTTCTTCGCCCTGGCCCGGCTGCGCTCGGGTGATGGCGATCTGGAGGGCGCGCTCACCCTGCTTCGGAGCGCCATTGCAGCCGACCCTGCTTCCCCATTCCTTCATACCGCAGCGGCGCAGATCTACCTGCAGCAAAACCGCGGCGAGGAGGCGCTTGCCGAATGCGAGACCGCGATCAAAATCGATCCGAACTTCCTGCAGGCGCATCTCTTGGCTGGGAGCATACTGGTCACTTTGCAGCGCGAGAAAGATGCCATTCCCCACTTCAAGAAGGTGATGGAACTCGACCCGACCAAGGAAGAGGTCTACCTGCGCGTGGCGGTTTTCTACCTGAAGACCTTCGATTACGAGCAGGCCGTCAACACGTTGAAGACGCTGGTCAAGGAGGTTCCCGACTCCCCGCTCGGCTACTATTACCTCGCCAAAACCTACGACCAGATGAAACTGCCGCGTGAGGCGCTTGTCTACTATAAGAAGGCGGTGGAGCTGAAACCCGATTTCGAGCAGGCGCTCATCGAGATGGCAATTTCCCAGGAGACCCAGGGGCTGATCGGCGCTGCCGTCGAGACCTACAAGAGCCTTCTTGAGATGAACCCGTCCAATACCAATGTGGTCCAGCATCTGGCACAGCTCTACATTCAGCAAAAGCGACTGGACGATGCCCTGGCCCTGCTGCAGCAGGAGGGGGGGGGGAGCCTGGAGAATTCGCGCAAAATCGGTCTGCTGCTCCTGGAACTGGAGCGCTACGATGAGGCGGTGACCACCTTCGAGGAGATTCTTAAGACCGAGCCCGGTGCCCATCAGGTCCGCTTCTACCTGGCGACCGCCTACGAGGAGATGGAAGAGACGGATCAGGCGATAGCGGAGTTCTCGCAGATCCCCCGCGAGTCCCCCTATTATCTGGACGCCCTCGGACACCTGGCCTACCTCTACAAGGAAAAGGGGGAGGCGGAAAAAGGGGTGGCCCTTCTCAAGGACGAAATCAGGCAGAGTCCCGCCCGGGTCGAGCCGTATCTCCACCTGGCGGGCCTCTACGAGTCGATGGAGCGTTTTCAGGACGGCATCGCGGTGCTGAAGTCCATGGAAGAATCGCTGCAGTCAGACCCACGGGTGAGCTTTCGGCTCGGGATACTCTACGACAAGATAGGGCAAAAGGAACTGTCGGTGACCATGATGAAACGGGTGCTGGCGGCGACCCCCGATGACGTGCAGGCCCTCAACTATCTGGGATACACCTATGCGGAGATGGGGGTGAACCTCTCGGAGGCGCTTTCCTACCTGAAGAAGGCTGTTTCGCTCAAGCCAGACGACGGCTTCATTCTGGACAGCCTGGGCTGGACCTTCTACAAGCTAAAGCGCTACGACGAGGCGATCTACCAGCTGGAACTGGCGGTTGAGCTGTCGGACAACGATGCGACGGTCATAGGCCACCTGGCAGATGCCTATTGCGCCGCTCGCGCCTTCAAGAAAGCGATTCCCCTGTATAAGAAGTTGCAGAAGATGGAGCCTGAGCGGACCGACCTGGCCGAAAAGATCAGGCGCTGCCGTCAGGAGAGCGGAGAGAAATGACGCTTTACCGCCTGGTTACCCTGCTCCTGGTCGCCCTGCCACTAGTCGGTTGCGCCAAGGGTGCTTCCGAGCAGAAGGCGCATGGCAAGGGTGGCCCCCCCGCCTACGGCGACGCACTGGTAACTGCGAGTATCGGTGAGCCATCGAATCTGATTCCCCTGCTTTCCACGGACTCCGCCTCCAGCGACATCGCCGGACTGGTCTACAATGGTCTGGTCCGTTACGACAAGAACCTGAAAATCGAAGGGGATTTGGCCCGCTCCTGGGACGTCTCCGCCGACGGCCTCACCATCACCTTCAAGCTGCGTCGCGGTGTCAAATGGCACGACGGCGCGGAGTTCACCTCCCGCGACGTGCTCTACACCTACCAGGTCACCGTGGACCCGAAGACCCCTACCGCCTATTCGGAGGATTTCAAGCAGGTCAAAAGCGCCGAGGCGCTCGACCCCTACACATTTCGGGTCAGCTACGCCAAGCCTTTCGCGCCGGCGCTCGCCTCCTGGGGGATGCCGATGCTTCCCGTTCACCTTTTGCAGGGGAAGGATATTACCAAGAGCCCGCTCTCCCGAAGCCCCGTCGGTACCGGCCCCTTCGTTTTCAAGCAGTGGATACCGGGGCAGAAGGTGGTGCTCGACGCCAACCCCTCCTACTTCGAGGGGAAGCCCTACCTGGGTGGTTATCAGTACCGGATCATCCCGGACAGTTCCACCATGTACATGGAACTTAAGGCTGGCGGCATCGATTTCATGGGGCTCTCCCCGGTGCAGTACCAGCGCCAGACCGACAACCGGGAATTCCTGGACCGTTTCAACAAGTACCGCTATCCCGCCTCCTCCTACACCTATCTCGGCTACAACCTGCGCCTGCCGCTCTTTCAGGATCGCAGGGTACGCCAGGCTCTCACCTGCGCCATCAACAAGGAAGAGATCGTGCAGGGGGTGCTGCTCGGCATGGGGCAGGTCGCCCACGGCCCCTACAAGCCCGGTACCTGGGCCTACAACCCGAAAGTCGCCGATTTCGGCTACAACCCGGCGCGGGCATCGGCGCTCCTGAAGGATGCCGGCTTTGTCATGGGGCGGGACGGGATACTGGTGAAGGACGGCAAACCTTTCAGCTTCACCATCATGACCAACCAGGGGAACGATCAGAGGCTCAAAAGCGCCCTGATCATCCAGAGGCGCCTGAAGAGGGTCGGGGTCGACGTGAAGATACGGGTCATGGAGTGGGCCTCGTTCCTCACCAACTTCATCGACAAGGGGAGGTTCGAGGCGGTGCTCCTGGCCTGGACCATCTCCCAGGACCCCGACCTTTACGACGTCTGGCACTCCTCGAAGACCGGGCCCAAGGAATTGAACTTCATCGGCTTCAAGAACCCGGAACTGGACCGGCTGATCGTTGAAGGAAGGGGCACCTTCGATATCGAGAAGAGGCGGAGCAGCTATTATGCGATTCAAGATATCCTGGCTCGAGAGCAGCCCTACACCTTTCTTTACGTCCCCGACGCGCTTCCGGTGGTCTCCGCCAGGTTCCAGGGGATTGAACCCGCTCCCGCCGGCATCATGCACAACCTGATTAGGTGGTACGTCCCGAAGTCGGAACAGGTGTATTGAAAAAACGTTCTACGTTCTACGTTCTAAGTTAAACCTTGAACGTAGAACGTAGAACAGCTTCCAGCTTTTCACAACGAGGGTTATGGCTAATTATCTGGTCAAACGCATTCTGATGCTTTTCCCGCTCCTGATCGGGATCACGCTGATCACCTTCACCGTGATCCATCTCGCTCCTGGAGAGCCGGTGGAGATGCAGGTCGCCATGAGCCCGAAGGTCTCCGCCGCGTCCAAGGCCCGCCTGCGCGAGTTATACGGCCTCGATAAGCCGCTCTACGTCCAGTACGGCCTCTGGATCTCGCACCTCGCCCGCTTCGATTTCGGCCGCTCCTTCGCCCCGGATAACCGGCCGGTCACCGACAAGATCGTGGAGCGCATCCCGATCACCCTTTCCCTGAACGTCATCGCCCTGATCCTCGAGTTCGGACTTGCCATCCCGATCGGCATCCTCGCCGCGGTGCACAGGGATACCCTCCTGGATCGCGGCATCTCGGTCTTCGTGTTCCTCGGCTTTGCGGTTCCCACTTTCTGGCTGGCGCTCCTTTGTATGTACTTTTTCGGGGTGAAGTTATCCTGGCTGCCGATCTCCGGCATCCATTCCCTCGGCAGCGAGCGGCTCCCCGCCCTGGCGCGCTTCTGGGACATGGCCCGACACCTCTTCCTTCCCATCGCCATTGCTACCTTCGGCAGTCTCGCGGGGCTGTCCCGTTACATGCGCTCGACCATGCTGGAAGTCCTTTCCCTGGATTACATCACGACCGCGCGGGCCAAGGGGGTCCGGGAGCGCACGGTGATCTACAAGCACGCGCTGAAGAATGCCCTGCTCCCCGTCATCACGCTGCTCGGATTTTCCCTCCCCGGCCTGATCGGCGGCAGCGTCATCTTCGAGACCATCTTCGCCATTCCCGGCATGGGACAACTCTTCTACATGGGGGTCATGGCGCGCGACTACCCCCTTGTGATGGGAATCCTGGTGATCGGCGCCTGCCTTACCCTGGTGGGAAACCTTTTGGCCGACCTCTGCTATGCCTTCGCCGACCCCCGCATCCGCCACGGCAAGGGGTAGACGTGTCAATCCCTCTGTCACGACAGTTTGAGCCCCGGATGGCCGGAGCTGGCCGCGCCGCTGCCCGGCCGCGCTGCTGCCCGACGGGCGCACTTTGGTCTAGCGCCGGTAGTGGAATCGTGCTATGAATGCGCTGATGAGTGGACCATACCGAGAGTTCTGGAGACGGTTTAGGGCTAACCGTTTCGCCGCCGCCGGGCTGATGGTGATCGCGGTGCTGTTCGTGCTCTCGCTGAGTGCGTCCTTTATCACCCCGTTCGATCCTGACGCCCTTGACGCCTGGCACGTGCTCCTGCCGCCGTCGTCGGCTCACTGGTTCGGTACCGATGAACTGGGCCGGGACGTACTCACCCGCGTCATCTACGGCGCCAGAGTTTCCCTCAAGGTCGGCTTTGTCGCGGTCGGCATCGCAGTCAGCATCGGGACCGTGGTTGGCCTTTGCGCCGGTTTTTACGGCGGCTGGGCGGATTCCTTGTTGATGCGACTGGTGGACATCATGCTCTGTTTCCCGACTTTCTTCCTGATTCTCGCCGTGATCGCCATGCTGGAGCCATCAATCTGGTACATCATGGTGATCATCGGTCTAACCGGGTGGATGGGAGTGGCGCGCCTGGTCCGAGCCGAGGTGCTCTCCCTCAAGAACAGGGATTTCGTGCTCGCCGCCCGCGTGCTCGGGGCGTCCGACTTGAGGATCATCTTTCGCCACATTCTCCCCAACGCCCTTTCGCCGGTCCTCGTCTCCGCGACGCTGGGAGTGGCCGGGGCCATCCTCACCGAATCGGCCCTCTCTTTTCTCGGTATCGGGGTGCAGCCGCCGACCCCGAGCTGGGGCAATATACTCACCTCGGGCAAGGATTACATAGAGTTCGCATGGTGGCTCTCCCTTTTTCCCGGTGTGGCGATCCTTGTCACCGTTCTCTCCTACAACCTGGTTGGGGAAGGGATTAGGGACGCCCTCGACCCGAGAAGACAGTGAAAAGCAATGGACAATTGAGAATTGACAACTAAAAACATCGGTAAAATGTTTTTCAGTTTTTTCGTAAGCCAGGATAAACCGGAGTTCCATTAGCTGGTTATCAACGGTGAGTTCACTCTGAGCTTGCCTGAGGACAAAGAATATTGCAGTAGATGGGCTTTCCATTGTCAATTGTCCATTGTCAATTGTCCATTGATTAACTTGGAGGTTCACATGGGAGAGCTTTGCGAAGAGGGGTTTGAACTGTTGAAGGTAGACAAGCGGGATTTCGTCCCGACCACCCTTGAGGACGAACTGCGGGTGGACACGCTGTGCAGCGATCTTTTGCACCGCTTCTACTGTGAGAGCATGGAGGCCGGCCTTTCGCCGGAGGAGGCCACGGCGCTTGCCGGCGCCGCCGATTACTTTGTCAGGGATTTCGTGGTCTCGATCAAGGCCCGCAGCATATTCGAGGAGCGCCCCGGCATCGTGCGCCAGTTCGCCGGCAACTGGTACATCGTCAACACCATGGAACCCCTTGCCTCCGAGATCGACGGCTACCTCGCCGGGGTGAGGGGCTTTTACCGCTTCCTGCACGGCCACCAACTCATTTCGCTCAAGTTCCTGCAGGCCATCGAGGCGGAGTGCGTGGAGAGGGACTACTACGCGGGTCGTATCGAGTCGTTCTGGGAAATAAGCGGAGACGGGTACCAGGCCTGGGAGAGGGAGTGCTCGCTTAAAGATGCCTGAATCATGCCTTAACCCGACCCGCCTGAACTGCGTCGCTGCAGGGCCGTACCACGATTGGAGCCTGCCTGCTTGAAAACCCTCGTTGCCAAGATCCAGCGTCAAAGGCTTTTTGAAACCGGGGAGACCGTGGTGGTGGCGGTCTCCGGCGGGGCTGACTCCGTCGCCCTGCTGGATATTCTCTCCCGATTCGAGGATGAAAAACTCCGCCTCGTGGTGGCCCATCTGAACCACGGCCTGAGGGGAGCCGACTCCGACGGCGACCAAGAGTTCGCGCGCCTGCTCGCCGCCCGCTACGGGCTCCCTTTTGAACTACGACGCGCGGATGTAGCAGGGCTTTCGCGAAGCTGCCGGCTTTCCCTGGAAGACGCGGGGAGAACGGCGCGCTACGATTTTTTCGCCGAGATGGCGCTCGCCCATGGAGCCGCCAGCATCGCCCTGGCCCATCACCGGGACGACCAGGCCGAGACCGTTCTGATCCGTCTTTTGCGCGGCGCGGGCGGGGCCGGCCTGAGCGCCATGGGGAGCGGATCGCAGGGGATGCTCAAGCGGCCGCTACTGCAGGTTTCCCGGGCCGAGATCGAGCAGTACCTGAAGGGGAGGGGGCTAAGCCACAGGACCGACGCGAGTAACGCGGATACGGCGATCCTGCGCAACTCCATCCGGCACGAGCTGATCCCCCTGTTGAGGAGGTACAACCCGAAGATCTCCGAGCGGCTTGCCGCGACGGCCGAGATCCTCGCCTGCGACGAGGAACTCCTGGAGCTGCTGACCGATACGGCCTACGCCCGGGTCGCCCGTCCCGATCCCTCGCGAATAGCGCTTGCCGTCGAGGAACTGGCCCGGGAGCCGCGCGGGCTCCGGCTTCGCCTCTACCGGCGCGCGCTGACGGCCTTGCGCGGCGACCTGCGGCATATCGGACTTGTCCATCTCGAGGCGATCGACAGGCTCGTCCTTTCCAGCCGTCCCAACTGCCGTATCAAGCTGCCCGGTGACTGCTTCGTGGCGCGGAGCTACGGCTCCCTCAGGTTCACTGGGCGCGAGGAGTCCGGGGAGCCGGTTCTGGAGCTCGTGGTCGAAGGGGTCGGGAACTACCCGATTTCCGCGCGGGGACGCCTGATCGTTGTAAGCGTTCCGCGTCCCGCGTGTCTCGATCCCGGGTCGCGCCGGGTCGCGTACTTCGACCCGGCTGCGGCCCCCTTTCCCTGGCAGCTGCGGGGTTTCGCCCCGGGAGACCGTTTCACGCCGCTCGGGATGACCGGTGCCCAGAAGGTGAAGGAGCTTTTCATAAACGAGAAGATCCCGGCAGCCGACCGGCGCCGCATCCCGCTTCTGGTCAGCGCCGGGCGGATCCTTTGGGTCTGCGGAGTGAGGATGGGGGAAAAAGCGCGGGTGACAGCCCCGGCGGGGGCGGTTCTGAGGGTCGAAATTCTCGATATCACGGCTTAAAGATCTTGTCAATGCGCACCCTTTGTGGTAATCCTTTCCCGTTCATTTTAATCCGTTGTCCGGGTCCGGAACAGACTCCGGAAGCAACCACGACCCATAAGGCAGCTTGACCCGGCCGCCGGCCCAAGAGCCGGAAAACAGCCGGGTTTGCAGCATACTCGTAATCGGGAGGAAACTTGAACCAATTTTATAAGAACCTGGCGCTCTGGCTGGTGATCAGCCTGATGATGATCCTGCTGTTCAACCTTTTCAACAAGCCGAAGCCGACCCAGGAGAAGCTTGACTACAGCGAGTTTATCGAGGCGGTCGACACCGGCAAGGTGAAGAACGTCGCCAGGCCGATCAGCAGCGTCATCATCCAAGGGAACGAGATCATCGGCAAGTACGCCGATGGCAAGGAGTTCAGGAGCTACAAACCCGCCGATGCCAACCTGACCGTTTTGCTGCTTGAAAAGCATATTCCCACTTCGGCACGACCCGAGGAGGAGCGCTTCTCCTGGTTCTCGCTGCTGATTTCCTGGTTTCCCATCATCTTCCTGGTTGCAGTCTGGATCTTCTTCATGCGCCAGATGCAGGGGGGCGGCGGCAAGGCGATGGCCTTCGGCAAGAGCCGCGCCAAGCTTCTCACCGAAACCGCCGGCCGGATCACCTTTGAGGACGTGGCGGGGATCGAGGAAGCGAAGGACGAGCTGGAGGAAATCATCAACTTCCTGAAGGACCCGAAGAAGTTCACCAAGCTGGGCGGCAGGATCCCCAAGGGTGTGCTTCTCATGGGCCCTCCGGGCACCGGCAAGACCCTGCTCGCCCGCGCCATCGCCGGCGAGGCGGGTGTCCCTTTCTTCTCCATCTCGGGATCGGACTTCGTCGAGATGTTCGTCGGCGTGGGTGCCTCCCGGGTGCGCGACCTGTTCGTGCAGGGGAAGAAGAGTGCGCCCTGCATCATCTTCATCGACGAGATCGACGCCGTGGGTCGCCACCGCGGCGCTGGCCTGGGTGGCGGTCACGACGAGCGTGAACAGACCCTGAACCAGCTCCTCGTGGAGATGGACGGCTTCGAGTCCAACGAGGGGGTGATCCTGATCGCCGCCACCAACCGACCCGACGTCCTCGACCCGGCGCTGCTCCGGCCGGGGCGCTTCGACCGTCAGGTCGTGGTGCCGCGCCCAGACGTGAAGGGCAGGGAGGCGATTCTCAAGGTGCACACCAAGAAAACCCCGCTCTCCCCCGACGTCGAGCTTGGCGTCATCGCCCGCGGCACCCCGGGTTTTTCCGGCGCCGACCTCTCCAACGTGGTGAACGAGGCGGCCCTCTTGGCTGCCCGCAAGGAAAAGAGCTTCGTCGAGATGTCCGACTTCGACGACGCCAAGGACAAGGTCCTCATGGGCGTGGAGCGCCGCTCCATGGTCATTTCCGACGAAGAAAAAAAGAACACCGCCTTTCACGAGGCGGGTCACACCCTGGTCGCGAAACTCATCCCGGGGACCGACCCGGTGCACAAGGTCTCCATCATACCGCGTGGCCGGGCCCTTGGCGTCACCATGCAGCTCCCCATCGAGGACAAGCACAGCTACTCCCGCGAGTCGCTCCTGGACCGGATTGCGGTTCTCATGGGCGGGCGCGCCGCCGAGGAACTGATCTTCAAATCGATGACCACCGGTGCCGGCAACGACATCGAGCGGGCCACCGAAATCGCGCGCAAGATGGTGTGCGAGTGGGGCATGAGCGATAAGCTCGGCCCGGTCAGCTTCGGCAAGAAGGAGGAGCAGATCTTCCTCGGACGCGAGATGTCCACCCAGAAGAACTACTCCGAGGCGACTGCGGTTGAGATAGACGGCGAGATCAGGCTGATCGTGGAGCAGAACTACTCCAGGGTGCAGAAGCTTCTCGCCGAGAACCTCGACTCGCTGAACCGGATTTCCCTCGCACTCATCGAGAAGGAGAACCTCTCGGGCGAAGAGGTCGATCGCATCATAGCGGGCGAGGATGTCGCCCTGATCATCGCGGACAAGGAGGTCGAGCCGGTCGCAGCCGACAAGGAACTCCCACCGGGATCCCCCGTCAAGGCATGACAGGAAGGGCTGCAACCTGGGAGCTGTCCTGCCGCACCCTGTCGCTCGCGCGACCCCTGGTGATGGGAATCCTGAACGTCACCCCGGACTCCTTCTCGGACGGCAACCGCTTCTTCACCCTGGACGGCGCCGTGGAGCGGGCCCTGGAGATGGAGCGGGAGGGTGCGGATATCATAGACATCGGCGGAGAGAGCACCCGGCCGGGCGCTCCCGCCGTCCACCTGGCGGAGGAGCTGCACCGGGTGGTGCCGGTGGTCGAGGCGCTGGCCGGTAAGTTGCGGGTGCCGATCTCGGTCGACACCTACAAGTCGGAGGTGGCGCGGGCCGCCTGCAGCGCCGGGGCGGAGATCGTGAACGACGTGAGCGGCCTTTGCTTCGATCCCGCCATGGCGGAAGTGGTTGCCGGGATCGACGCCGGACTGGTGCTCATGCATACCCGGGGGAGGCCCGACCGGATGCAGTCGGAAACCGGCTACCACGATCTGATCGCTGAGGTGAAGGGCTATCTCTCGGATTCCCTGGCACGGGCCGGGGACGCCGGGGTGAAAGCCTCCCGCATAGCGATCGATCCGGGGATCGGCTTTGGCAAGAGCGTCGAGGGGAACCTGGAGCTGATCAGAAGGCTTTCCGAGTTTCTCAAATTCGGCCTCCCCATCTTGGTCGGCCCTTCGCGCAAGTCCTTCATCGGAGGGGTCCTTGGCGGCGGCCGGGACAGGCTTTTCGGCACGGCGGCGGCGGTCGCCGTCTCGATTTTGAACGGAGCTTCCATCGTGAGGGTACACGACGTGGCTGCCATGAGGGATGTTGCGGACATGACGCGGGCGCTCAGCTAGCCGCTCGGGGCGAACCAGGAAGCAAGCGGCTTCCCTCACTGGAACGAATGACCCTTCTCCTGCAAAACATAGGCGTGCTGCAGGACCTTCTGGACCTGGCGCTGACGGCCCTGATCATCTCGCGCCTGTCGAGGCTCCTCAAGGGGGCCATGTCGCTGCGCATCCTGGCCGCCCTCTCGGCGCTGGTTGTCTGCCACCTCCTGGCTCGCCTACTCTCCCTGCAGACAGTCCGTCTCATCATCGACACCTTCCTCCTCTCATCCGTCGTGGTGCTTACTGTCATTTTCCAGACCGACATACGCCGGGCTTTCGCGTCGCTGACCCGCAATCGCGCCGAAAAAGACGTCGAGATGTCGGACGTGATCGACGAACTCGTCTTCGCGGTGGCGGGGCTCGCCCAGAAGCGCATCGGCGCGCTGATCGTCATCGAGCGGAGCATTCAGGTGGACAGCTACCTGGCCGTCGGGACCGAGATCGACGCCAAGGTGACCAGCGAACTGATTTCATCCATATTTTTCCCCTACTCCCCGATCCATGACGGAGCGGTCATCATCCAGCACGGCAAGCTGACCAGGGCCGGCTGCTTTCTCCCCCTTACCCAGAACCTAGAGGTGAGCAAGAGCCTCGGCACCAGGCATCGGGCGGCCATGGGGCTGAGCGAACTGGTGGATGCCGTGGTGATCGTCGTTTCCGAGGAGACCGGGACTGTGTCGGTGGTGGTCGGAGGGAGAAAAACGGACAATCTGGATCCTCCCGCGCTCGGTAAGCTTTTGAGACGGCTCGTGGAATCGAGGTGGCTCAAATGACCGGGGCGAAGTCTCCAGGGCTGGTAACCGGGGTGAGGCTGCTCTCCCTGCTTCTGGCGGCGCTCCTCTGGCTCGGCGTCACTCTTGAGCGCACCGGCGAGGTCAAGCTGCGGGTTCCCGTCGTCCTGGGAGATCCGCCGACCGGACTCCGGCTCGCCTCGGCGCCACCGGGCAACCTGGAGGTCACGGTCTCGGGTCCCCGGATCCTGCTGCTGGGGCTCCCACTGCGGCGCGTCAGCTGCCGGCTCGACCTCACCGGGGCCGGGGCTGGTCCGAACAGCTTCGGCGCGCCGGATTGCAACCTCGGGCTGGACCGCGAGCTCAAGCTGGTGCGGGTCCAACCCGCGACGATGCGCCTAACTCTCGCCAATACCTCGCCGAGATAGGGTGCCACCTGCTTTTCTGCTTTAATCTTAACGGGTGGATACCAGGGCCCGCCGCTGCCATTTGAGTGCTGGATCAGCCGGTAAGTCTCAAACAACCCTTTCGCAAGGAACATTATTTCTAGGAGTGATGCTTATGAAGAAACTTTTCGGTACCGATGGGGTCCGTGGAGTGGCCAATGTATATCCGATGACCGCGGAGATGGCGATGCAGATAGGGCGTGCCGCCGCCTACATCTTCAAGAACGGCAAGAAGCGCCACCGGATCGTGATCGGCAAGGACACGCGCCTGTCCGGCTATATGCTGGAGAGCGCACTGGTCGCGGGGATCTGCTCCATGGGGGTGGACGTGCTCCTGGTCGGCCCGCTGCCGACGCCGGGCATCGCCAATATCACCTCCTCGATGCGCGCCGATGCCGGGGTGGTGATCTCGGCCTCCCATAATCCGTTCGAGGATAACGGCATCAAGTTCTTTTCGCGCGACGGCTTCAAGCTCCCCGACGAGGTGGAACTGCTGATGGAGGAACTGATCTTTTCCAAGCGGATCGACTCGCTGAGACCCACCGCGAGGGAGGTCGGCAAGGCCTACCGAATCGACGACGCGGTCGGCCGGTACGTCGTGTTCCTGAAAAGCACCTTCCCGAAGGACCTGGATCTCTCGGGGCTGAAGATCGTGCTCGATTGCGCCAACGGAGCCGCCTACCGGGTGGCGCCGGCGGTCTTGGAGGAGTTGGGCGCCGAGGTGATCAGCATCGGGGTGCGGCCCAACGGCACCAACATCAACGCGGAGTGCGGATCGCTGCATCCCGAGGTGATGAGCGCGGCCGTCAAGCTGCATGGCGCCGATCTCGGCATCGCCCTGGACGGTGACGCGGACCGGGTGATTTTCGTGGACGAGTACGGAACCGTGGTGGACGGCGACCGGATCATGGCGATCTGCGCCACCGAGATGCTCAAGCAGGGGACCTTGAAGCACGACACCCTGGTGGCGACCGTGATGAGCAACATGGGGCTCGACATCGCCATGGCGCGCGCCGGCGGAAAGGTGGTGAAAACCGCGGTGGGCGACCGTTACGTGGTCGAGGAGATGCTGAAGGGGGGCTACAACCTCGGGGGCGAGCAGTCCGGCCACATGATCTTCCTGGACCACAATACCACCGGCGACGGGGTGCTCTCCGCGCTGCAGGTGCTTGCCATCATGCAGCGACGCGCGAAGAGGCTCTCGGAGCTGGCCCTGGTCATGCAACCGCTGCCCCAGGTGCTGGTGAACGTCCGTCTGGCGGAGAAATCGGACATCATGCTGGTCCCGGAGATAGCCAACCTGATCCGCGAGGTCGAGGAGAAGCTTAAGGGCGAGGGGAGGGTGCTGATCCGCTATTCCGGAACCGAGCCGCTGCTGCGGATCATGCTGGAGGGTTCCGACGAGGACGAGATACGGAACTGGGCCAACGAGATCGCCGCGGCGGTCTCCGGAGCCTTGGGAGGTGACACCCGTGGCTAGACTGGGAGTAAACATCGATCACGTGGCGACGCTTCGGCAGGCGCGGGGGGGGAGCGATCCCGATCCGGTGGCGGCCGCTGCCATGGCGGAATTGGCGGGAGCGGACGGCATCACCATTCATCTGAGGGAAGACCGCAGGCACATTCAGGACCGTGACCTGAGAATCCTGCGCCAGACGGTCCAGACCAGATTGAACCTGGAGATGGCCGCGACCGACGAGATGGTCGCCATTGCGCTTTCCGTGAAACCCGAGACTTGCACCCTGGTCCCGGAGAAGCGGGCTGAGCTGACCACGGAGGGTGGGCTTGACGTCAGGATCCACCAGGAGGCGTTGAAGATCGCCATCGAGAAGCTTCAGCTGGGAGGCATCATCGTGAGCCTCTTCATCGACCCGGATCCCGACCAGATCAAGGCCGCCAACAAGGTGGGGGCGGATTACATCGAGATTCACACCGGAGCCTTCGCGGATGCGGGGGATTGGAAGCTGGAGAAGCAGGAACTTATCAAGTTGGAAAACGCGGTGAAGCTCGCCAGGAGGCTCGATCTTGGCGTCAACGCCGGTCACGGCCTCAACTACGTCAATGTGAAGAAGGTGGCGGCGATCGGCGGCATAGAGGAATTCAACATCGGGCACTCCATCATGTCCAGGGCTATCCTGGTCGGCCTGGACCGCGCGGTGCGCGACATGTCCGAACTGGTCCGCTACGCCTGAAAAGGGCGGTGAGGCAGGGGCTGGGGGCCGGGGAGTGTTGCTGTTTTCACCGTTTCAAACGGCAATTATCTCACCAATCCACCGGCTCGAATTCTTGTCTTGTGTCACGGGAGCGCTCTGCGTTACACTAGCGTTTCATGAGCGTCGGCTCTGCCGCGCTAAGGAACGATTCGCTGAATTGCAGGCAGACCAGCAGCAAACAAATCAAACATACCCAATAGGAGATCCATTATGTCCAAAGCTTGCGCCCGTCACATCTTAGTTCCCACCGAAGCAGCCTGTCTCGCACTGAAGAACCAGATCGAGGCCGGCGCCGATTTCGCGGTATGCGCGCGCGATAATTCCACCTGCCCTTCCGGCAAGCAGGGCGGTTCCCTGGGTGAGTTCGGCCCCGGTCAGATGGTGAAAGAATTCGACGAGGTCGTTTTCAGCGGCGAAGTCGGCAAGGTCCTCGGACCGGTGAAGACCCAGTTCGGTTACCATCTGATTGAGGTCACCAGCCGCACCGCGTAGGGTCTAGGGCCTTCACTGGGAGATGAGTTGCCGAGGCGGTGGGCCCTGCCTTGATGAAGGAACTGCTGGCAATGGCTGGCTAGCCTGCGCTGCCTGGCTTCTTGACCGGTCTGTTACCCAGCACGGGGAGTCTTCGCGGTCGGACATAAAAGGGGAATGGATGGAAGCTAAAGTCAAGGCAGAGGAAAAGACGATTCTGAGGCGCCTTCTCAGCACGGAGACGTTTATCTGCTGCGCGGGGATCGCCTGCGTGGTATACGGCGTCGCGAACGGCATCAGGGTGATGCCGCTCTTTTTCGGTCTTTGCATCGTAGGCGGCAGCGTCATGCTCCATTTCGTTAGGAAGAAAGACTGGGATGCGCATTGGGCGGACCAGGAAAGAATCCGCACGGCGCACGAACTAAGAATCGCCGAGGAGCGGGAAAAAAAAGGATGATTTTTTAAAGGCGGGGTAGCTTACCCCGCCTTTTTCTATTGGTGCGCCCGGCAGGGCGCGCGGCGCGCAAGCGCCATCGAATCAGCTGTGGTAGCTGATTTGTGACTTGGAGGTG
>Ga0209125_1001012_pt1 | contig 30016 bp, 33 predicted proteins | sample BarGraIncub1131A_FD_184503 | JGI IMG/M metagenome (GOLD analysis project Ga0209125, IMG submission 184503) | Arctic peat soil microbial communities from Barrow, Alaska - Barrow Graham LP Incubations 11-31A (SPAdes) (version 2) | ecosystem: Environmental > Terrestrial > Soil > Wetlands > Peat... | reverse complement strand
CTTCGACGTCGTGAGCGAGAGGTACTACCTCCAACTCGCCGGAGAGCCGAAGGTCACTGTCGGACGCGATACCATAACCGTCAGGTTCAGCGTCGAGAAGGACGACTGAGCAGGGGACTCGTACCCGCCATCATCACCCTGCACCTGCGCTATACTGTCGGCGCTTCACATCGGGGCCAGCCCCGCATCATCGAACCAGAGCCGCAGCACACGTCGTAGCGATCCTCACCGCACCGGGGGCATCCGTGGAAACTCTCAAGGTGTCGTCGCACTCCAGTCCGAACTCCGTGGCGGGCGCACTTGCCGGAGTCATTCGCGAGCAGGGTGCGTGCGAGATCCAGACCGTCGGTGCGGGAGCACTCAACCAGGCCGTGAAGGCCATCGCGATCGCGCGGGGTTTTCTTGCGCCGACCGGCGTCGATCTGACGTGTGTGCCCGCGTTCGCCGACATCACGATCAACGGCGAGGAACGCACCGCTATCCGCTTGCTGATCGAGCCACGGGACATGCGCGATCGCTGAGTCCGTCGCTCCCATGTGAAGCCGGGCGCCCTATGACCATCGACCTCCACGTCCATACCACCGCCTCCGACGGGCTGCTTCGTCCGGCGGACATCGTCGCAAGAGCCCTCGACCTTGAGTTGAGGGTCATCTCGATCACCGACCATGACTCGGTCGCGGGGATCGATGAGGCGTGTGAGGCGGCGGCCGGCACCACCCTTGAAGTCATCCCCGGGGTCGAGCTCTCCGTTCACGCCACGGGCGGCGGAGACGCTCACATCCTCGGGTACTTCGTCGACCAGCATGACGATGCGCTGCTCGTCGCGCTGTCCCGCCTGCAGACCGCCCGGTTCGATCGCGCGGTCGCCATGGTCGATGCCCTCCGGACGGCGGGCCATGCGATCTCGCTCGACGATGTCCTCGGATACGCCGACGGGGGAGCCGTGGGAAGGGTCCACGTGGCGCGCGCGCTGGTCGCAGCGCGATCGGTCGACACCATCGAAGAAGCGTTCGCCGAGCTGATCGGCCGCGATGGTCCGTTCTACGTCCGGAAGGCGCTGTTCCTTCCGCGAGCGGCGCTGGACGCCATCCACGGCGCCGGCGGCGTTGCGGTCCTCGCACATCCGGGCGTGAGCGGCGAAGGTCCGCTGGTGGGCCTTGTCGCCGAGGGACTCGATGGGATCGAGGCGTACCACGCCGACCACACCCGTCCGCAGCGCGACCACTTCGTCTCCGTGGCGCGCAGGTTCGGGCTTATCGTCACCGGAGGTTCGGACTTCCACGGTCCCGGGCTGCGAAGCGCCTCTCTCGGCTCGGGTTCGTGCCCGCCCGAAGTGGTCGAGGCGCTTCGGGAGCGTGCTACCATCTTGCGACCATGAGCACATTCCAAGTCCGCACCCTCGGGTGCCAGATGAACAAGCACGACTCAGAGCGGATCACGGGCATGCTGCTGGCGAAGGGCCTGACGCCCGCGCCGGATGACACCGTCGCCGATGTCATCGTGTTCAACACGTGCTGCGTCCGCGAGAACGCCGACGAGCGTCTCTACGGCCAGGTGAGTTCGCTCGCGGGTGTGCGCCGCGAGCGGGGCACGATCATCGCGGTAGGTGGATGCATCGGTCAACGCGATGGCGAGACGCTCCTGCGCACGCTCCCCGCCATCGATATCGTGTTCGGGACGCACAATCTGGCGAGCCTTCCTGCGCTGATCGACGCGGCGGCGCAATCACCGGGACCGATCGTCGAAGTTCCCGATCCCTCAGCGGGGGACTTCACAGCAGACCTTCCGTCCGAGCGCGAGCATCCGTGGCACGCCTGGGTGCCCATCGCCGTAGGATGCAACAACTTCTGCACGTACTGCATCGTGCCCTACGTGCGAGGCCGCGAGCGCTCGCGTGAGTTCGACGACATCGTCGCCGAGGTGCGCCGTCTTGCCGGCGAGGGCGTGGTGGAGGTCACACTGCTGGGGCAGAACGTCAACTCATACGGCCGCGACCTCTACGGAAAGCCTCGCTTCGCCGAGCTCCTGCGCGCCGTCGCTGCCGCCGGGGTCGAGCGTGTGCGCTTCACAACGAGCCACCCGAAGGACCTCTCCGAGGAGACCATCCGCGCCATGGCGGAGACCCCCCAAGTCTGCCACCACCTGCACCTTCCCATACAGTCCGGCTCCGACCGGCTCCTGAAGGCCATGAACCGCCACTACACACAACAGGGCTATCTGGAGCTCGTCGAGCGTCTTTACGACGCGATGCCCGACCTCGCCCTCACCACCGACCTCATCGTCGGCTTCCCGGGTGAGGATGACGAGGACTTCGAGCAGACGATGAAAGTGGTCGAGCAAGCGCACTACGACGCGGCCTTCACCTTCATCTACAGCCCGAGACAGGGCACTCCCGCCGCGGCGATGGACGGACAGGTCCCGAAGGAGGCGACCCAGCCGCGCTTCGAGCGCCTCGTGACCGCGATCCAGGCATCGGCGCTGGCGAAGAATCTTCCGCTCGTCGGCACGACCATGCGGGTGCTCGTCGAGGGCCCGAGCAAACGCAACGCATCGGTTCTCATCGGTCGCACAGGGACGAACAAGGTCGTACACGCTCCCACGGGAGACGGCAGATCGGCCGAGGACTACGCGGGGACATTCGTCGATGTTCGGATCGACGATGCTCAGACGTGGTTCTTGATGGGTACGCTCATCTAGCGAGGCCGAATACCCGATCCGCGGGAGGGAATGGTTGCCATGTCGTTCGACGTGCTCGGCATCATCGCGCCGCATCCCCCGATCATGGTCGAAGCGGTCGGTGGCAGCGACGCCGCGGCGACGGAACGCTCAGCCTCCGCGATGCGCTCACTTCACGACCTGCTCGTGCGCTTCGCTCCCGAGACTGTCGTGATCGTCTCTCCTCATGCGCCCGGATTCGCGGACACGTTCACGGTGAGTACCGCGGATCGTCTCAAGGGGGATCTGGGACGCTTCGGAGCGCGACAAGCCTCACTGACTTCAGCAGGTGACCCCGACCTGGCTTCCGCCATCCTCGAGGAAGCGGAAGCGACCGGCTTGGCGACCGTCGCCCGTGAACAGTACCCGCACCTCGATCAGTCTCTCGACCACGGCGTCCTGGTTCCCATGAGCTTTCTCGATCCGAACGGGGAATTCCCCCTGGTGGTCGTCTCGTTCACGTTCCTGAGTGCGGAAGACCACATCGAGTTCGGCCGATGCATCCGGCGCGCTGCGAGCCGCGTGGGCCGTCGGATCGCGATGGTGGCGAGCGGCGACTGCAGCCACCGCCTGACTCCCGATGCGCCGGCCGGCTTCGCCCCCAGGGGCCGCATATTCGACGAGCAACTCATCGACTTGCTGTCGCACTCGGACTGGGCGGGCGTCGCTGCGATCGATGAGGGCCTTCGAGACGAAGCGGGGGAGTGCGGCTGGCGCTCGTTTCTGATCCTCTCGGGATTCCTCGAGGACACCCCCGCGATCGTTCGCGTACTCGCCTACGAGGGTCCGTGGGGGGTCGGCTATCTCACCGCAGCCGCAGCGCCGCCCGATGAGCTCGCAGGTCTGCCCGCGTTCACGCCTGCCCGAGGGGAGAAGAACGGCCAAAAAGGCCGCGACAAGACTGCGCCCGTGCGTCTCGCGCGAACGACCATCGAGTCGTACGTGCGCAACGGGACATTCCCGTCACCCGATCTGTCCGACGACCCTGGACTTCCTCGGATGGCAGGCGCCTTCGTCTCGCTGCACTCGAGAGGCGACCTGCGCGGCTGCATCGGCACCATCGCGCCCACCAAAGCGACACTCGCTGAGGAGATCGCGGGTAATGCGGTCCAGGCCGCCACAAGCGATCCGCGCTTCCCCGCGCTGCGCTCCGAGGAGCTCGAGGCTCTCGAGATCTCCGTGGATGTGCTCCACGAGCCCGAACCGGTCGGATCGCTCGACGACCTCGATCCGAAGGTGTTCGGCGTCATCGTGACGGCGGGACGCCGGAGGGGGCTGCTCCTGCCGGACCTCGATGGCGTCGACACGGCCGAGCAGCAGGTCCGGATCGCCCGGCACAAGGCGGGGATCGCGGACGGTGAGCCGATCTCGCTCGAGCGCTTCAAGGTCGACAGGTATGAGTGAAACGAGCGCGTCGGCAGACGCGCCTGCTCGGATCGTCGCGGTCGTCGGTCCGACGGCCGTCGGCAAGTCGGCCGTCGCCGAGAAGATCGCTGGAAGCTTCGGCGGGGAGATCGTCTCCGCCGACTCGATGCAGGTCTACCGGGGGATGGACATCGGCACCGCCAAGCAGCCGGCCGCTTCACGCACGGTGCCGTATCACTGCATCGACCTCGTCGAACCGGGACAGCCGTACTCGGCGGCCCTGTACCAGCGCGATGCGCGCGATGCGATCGCACAGGTCCGTGCCCGCGGCTCGCTCCCCGTCGTCGTGGGCGGAACAGGACTCTACGTCCGCGCCGCGCTCGACGAGATGGACTTCCCGCCAGGTGAACTCGAATCGGACACCCGGGAACGCCTCGAGGCCCTCGGGGCAGAGCTCGGCCCCGAAGGGCTGCATCGCCACTTGGCCGAGCGCGACCCCGCGTCCGCCGCACTGATCCACGCGCAGAACATGCGCCGCGTCATCCGGGCCCTTGAGATGCTCGAACACGGCGGGTCCACGTACTCGGAGCAGGCGGCCCGTTTCGCCGAGAGGCGGGCCGCGCTGCCCGCGACCTACATCGGACTCGTCATGGAGCGCTCCGCTCTCTATGCGCGCATCGACGCCAGAGTCGACCGCATGATCGATTCCGGTCTCCTCGGCGAGGTGGAGCGTCTGATGGAAGCGGGGTACCGCGACGCACTCACGGCCGCTCAGGCGATCGGCTACAAGGAGCTGGTCCCGGTCCTCGAGGGAGATACGGGACTGGATGAAGCCATCGATGCGATCAAGCGTGCGAGCCGTCGCTACGCCAAGCGCCAGTTGACGTGGTTCCGTGCGGATCCCCGCGTGGCGTGGATCGATGTCACGGAGCTGTCGCACGACGGTGCGGTCGCTGCAGCTCACGCGCTGCTAGAATCGGGTCAACGCCCGTAGACGCGCGACCGGAGACACAACATGGATCTCACCTTCACCAAGATGCACGGCTGCGGGAACGACTTCATAGTGGTCGACGATCGTGCACGCGAATGGGACCTCGACGAGACCGCTGTCGAGATGCTGTGTGACCGCCACTTCGGCATCGGGGCCGACGGGATGATCCTGGTCAGGCCGGCCACCGACCCGGCTGCCGACTTCTACATGCATTACATCAACGCGGACGGATCGCTCGCGGAGATGTGCGGCAACGGGATACGCGTCTTCGCGAAGTACCTGGTCGACCGCGGCTTCGTCACGAGCGGCCGGCTGGTCGTCCAGACGCTCGGCGGCCTCAAGCCCATCGAGATCGTGCCCGATCAGGGCGGTGCCTTCGCGCTGGCCCGCGTGGACATGGGCGAACCCGTGTTGGAAGCGGCAGGGGTCCCCACGACGCTGGCGAACGGCCGCGTCATCGAGGCACCGCTCGTGACCGAGGCCGGGACCGTAGCGGTGACGTGCGTGTCGATGGGAAACCCCCACGCCATCATCTGGGTCGACGACGTCGAGAACGCCCCGGTCGACACGATCGGCCCGGAGGTGGAGGTCCACGCGGCGTTCCCCCGGCACACGAACGTCGAGTTCGCCCAGCTGATCGGGCCGTCCCACATCCGGCTTCGGGTATGGGAGCGCGGCGTGGGGGAGACCCTCGCATGCGGGACAGGTGCGTGCGCGACACTGGTCGCGGCGGTCCTCACCGACCGCTGCGGGCGCAGCGCGATCGTGGACCTGCCCGGTGGCGAGCTCCGGATCGAATGGCCACAGGGCGGACATGTCTACATGACCGGGCCCGCAGAACAGGTCTACGAGGGTGTGTATCCCATCCCGGACCGGGATTAGAACGCGTTTCCGTCCCTCGCGCGCCGATCGCGCACCGGGACGGGTGTTACCATGTGCCACACCTCCGGGCCTCTTGCAGGCCTTCAGTGACCGCCACGGACGAAGGGACCCGCCGTCGTGAGGACCGCGAACCGCATCGCGAATCTGCCCCCGTACCTGTTCGCCGAGATCGACCGTAAGGTCGCGCTCAAGAAGGCCGAGGGTATCGACGTCATCTCGCTCGGCATCGGCGACCCCGACCGTCCGACGCCCGAACGTATCGTCGAGGCGATGGCGCGCGCGATCCGCGTCCCCAAGAACCATCGGTATCCCAGCTACGTCGGCGCGCCCACGTATCGCCAGGCCTGCTCCGATTGGATGAAGCGCCGGTTCGACGTGGATGTCGACTCGAACACCGAGACCCTGGCGCTCATCGGGAGCAAAGAGGGCATCGCCCACCTGTTCCTCGCGTTCGTCGATCCTGGTGATGTCACGCTGGTGCCGGGCTGCGGCTACCCCGTCTACCACACCGGCGGTATCCTCGCCGGCGGCGAGACGTACTGGATGCCGATGAACGAGGAGAACGGCTTCCTCGCCGACTTCGAGTCCACGCCCAAGGACATCCTGGCACGCGCCAAGATGATGTTCCTCAGCTACCCGAACAACCCGACCTCGGCCATCGCGACCGAGGAGTACTTCGACCGCGCGATCGCGTTCGCCCGCGAGAACGACATCCTGCTCATCCACGACAACGCCTACTCGGAGATCGGTTACGACGGCTACCGCGCGCCGAGCCTGCTTTCGCGCCCGGGCGCCAAGGACGTGGCCATCGAGCTGTTCTCGACGAGCAAGGCCTACAACATGACCGGCTGGCGTGTCGCGTTCGCCTGCGGCAACGCACAGGCGATCAAGGCGCTCGGCACGGTCAAGAGCAACATCGACTCCGGTGTGTTCACGGCGGTGCAGGACGCTGCCATCGAGGCCTTCTCCGGCCCGCAGGACGAGATCGACGCACTGTGCGCCATGTACCAGAAGCGTCGCGACCTCGTGATGGGCGCCCTCGGCCGGATCGGTATCGAAGCGGCGGTCCCGAAGGCGACCATCTACGTATGGGCGAAGGTTCCCACCGGCTTCACGTCTGTGGAGTTCGCGACGCACATCCTCGAGAAGGCCAACGTCGTCGTTCCGGCCGGGTCGGCGTACGGTCCCGACGGCGAAGGCTTCATCCGGATCTCTCTGACGACGCCGGACGATCTGCTCTCGGAGGCCATCGACCGCATCCAAGCTTCGCTGTAGGGGAGAGCGCACCCGCATCCATGTCGAACCCCGACCGGTTCCCGCTGCACACAGTCACCGAGCACTTCGTCGATCGCGCCGTGCTTGTCGGCATCGATCGCGGCCGGGGCTCCAAAGGGTGGAGCATGGAGGAGTCGCTGGCTGAGTTGGAACGCCTGGCAGAGACGGCAGGCGCCGAGGTCGTGGGCCGACTCACCCAGAAGATGGGTGCCCCCGACTCCCGGACGTTCATCGGCAAGGGCAAGCTCGAAGAGGTGGCCGCTGCCGTAAAGGAGCTGGACGCGACCCTCGTCATCTTCGACGACGACCTCTCGCCGTCTCAGCAGGCCAACATCGAGAACTCTGTGCCGGAGACCAAGATCGCCGACAGAACGGCGCTCATCCTGGACATCTTCGCGCTGCATGCGACCTCTCGGGAGGGCAAGCTCCAAGTCGAGCTGGCCCAGATGGAGTACCTGCTGCCGCGGCTGCGCGGCCTGTGGCGCCATCTCGACAAGTACGCGGGCGGCGGCGTCATGACACGAGGGCCGGGCGAGTCGCAACTCGAGACCGACCGGCGCCTTGCGCGTCTGCGGATCTCCGATCTCAAACGCGATCTGAAGCACGTCGCGGGAGAGCGTCAACTCCAGCGCAAGAGTCGCGCGCGCAGTGGGATCTTCCGGGTCGCGCTCGTCGGATACACGAACGCCGGGAAGTCGACGATCCTCAACGCGCTGACCGACGCCGGCGTCTATGTTGCCGACAAGCTCTTCGCAACGCTGGATGCCACCACGCGCACGCTGGAACTACCCGAAGGTCGTTCGGTCACGGTGACGGACACCGTCGGGTTCATACACAAGCTGCCGCACTCTTTGGTCGAGGCGTTCAAATCGACGCTCGATGAGGTGCGCGAGGCAGACCTCCTCGTGCACGTGGTCGACGGAGCTCACCCGCAGGCGTTCGACCAGATACAGGCGGTCATCGAGGTCCTCGGCGAGATCGAGGCCCACGGGTCATCACTCGTGGTTTTCAACAAGGCGGATGCCATGGACGCCGACACCCGCGCGGCACTTCTGGCCCGCTATCCTCACGCCGTCGTCTGCTCCGCCCTCACCGGCGAGGGACTCGACGGTCTGCGTGAGAAGGTGGCGGCCGAGGCGGCCAGGCAGGCCATCACGCTTACCATCCTCGTTCCCTACGACCGGGGGGACATCGTCGCGCTCGCGCATGAGCATGCGCAGGTCGTCACAGAAGAGCACTGCGAAGAAGGTACCCGGCTGGTCGTGAGAGCGGGCCCGCAGGCCGCCGGACGACTCGAACCGTTCGCGGAGCATCGTCGGCCCTAGATGCGCCGGAACATCGCCACGACTTTACCGAGGATGGTGACGTCCCGGGCGTAGATCGGCTCCATGGACGAGTTCTCCGGCTGGAGCCGCACGCGATCGGCCTCACGGAAGAACCTCTTCACGGTCGCCTCGTCCTCGATCTGCGCGACCACGATCTCACCGTTGTGCGCCGTCGGCTGCGAGCGGACGACCACATAGTCGCCGTCGAGGATACCGGCCTCGACCATCGAGTCACCTTTCACCTTGAGCACGAATGTCGCATCGTCGCGCACCAGTTCGGTCGGCAGGGGCATCGTCGACTCGATGTTCTCCGTCGCCAGCATCGGGATCCCGGCAGCCACCGAGCCGACCACCGGCAGATACACGATGTTCGACACGGCGGAGTGGGATGGGACCGCGGGCGCGTCGCGCTCCAGCACCTCGAGAGCGCGCGGCTTGCTGGGGTCACGTCGAATCAGGCCCTTGGCCTCGAGTGCGCCGAGATGCGCGTGGACCGTCGATGACGAGTGCAGGCCAACAGCCTGCCCGATGTCGCGCACGGTGGGGGGGAACCCCTTCAGGGCGACCTCCGCCTTGATGAAGTCGAGCACCTGTCGCTGGCGGTCGGTCAATTCACGATCGCGCGCCATGCTCGCGCTCCCTTCATCGAACGTGCGTTCCTTGAGGCGAGTGTATCGCGCTGTGCCGGCAGGTGCAAACACGTGTTCGATTATCGCTTGCACTACGAACACCTGTTCGCTATAGTTCTATACGAACACGTGTTCGTTCACGCGCGTCACCGATGTCAGAGCCGCGGTCCATCATCGGCTTGCACGACAGTCGACCGAGCGTCAGGTACAAACGAAAGGCGATCAACCATGGCAACCACCACAGCACATCTGGCGCACACCGCACGCATCGTGCACTCGAGCGCCGCGCGCACCGGACAGCGGCGGATGGTTCGTCGCCCGATCGTCGATCTCGCGCCGTGGATGGCCCCGTTCGCCTGGATGACGGTCCTTGCTATCACCGTATGCGTGCTCGGAGCCGGTGCGATGCTCCGGGACGGCGTTCCATCGATCGCGCCCGCCACCATCGCGGTCCGGGTCGCCCCCTCCGACACCCTCTGGTCGATCGCTGAGGCCAACCGCCTTCCCGGCGCCTCGACCGCTGCCACCGTCGAGACGATCGCCCGCATCAACGACCTGAGTGACACCGGCATCGCCGCGGGGACGGTGCTTCAGGTCCCGACCATCGAGGTGTCGGACGCCGCCTTAGCACAGGCCGAGAGTGATGTCGTCACGCGGTAGCCGGCGGACGTTCGCCTGAAGGCGACACAGGGCTGAGCGCGAAGAGTCGCAACCCCATAGATTGTACGAATCTGGGTACGTTTCCATATTGTGACCCCATATGTTGTGTGTTAGCGTAAGTCGGTGACCAACATATAGGGGTGGGGAGACGTATGAGGTGTCCGTTCTGCGGTCACGACGAGACGAAGGTCGTCGACTCTCGCGTCTCAGAGTCCCAGGATGCGATCCGCCGGCGGCGCGAATGTCTCGAGTGCGAGCAGCGGTTCACCACGTATGAGCGCGTCGAAGAGATGCCGCTCATGGTCACGAAGAAGAACGGGCGCCGCGAGCCGTTCGACCGCAGCAAACTCCTGCGCGGACTCGCAGTCGCGACCGTCAAGCGCGATGTCACCTCTCAGCAGCTCGAGTCGCTGATCGATGAGGTCGAGGCGGAACTGCACGACAGCTTCCGCTACGAGATCTCTTCGAAGCAGCTCGGTGACGTGGTCCTCCAGCGGCTCAAGGCGCTCGACCGCGTCGCATATGTGCGATTCGCGTCGGTCTACAAGGAGTTCAAGGACCTCGATGAGTTCACTCGGGAACTCAAGGGGCTGAAGTGACCGTGCGCCTGCCCGTGACCCTACTCGACCCCGGCCTCCCGCTCCCGTCCTACGCGCATGAGGGAGACGCGGGGTTGGATCTGTATTCCTCCATCGATATCACACTCGCCCCGTTCCAGCGTGCCCTCGTGCCGACGGGCATCGCGGTGGCGATCCCCGCGGGACATGCAGGCTTCGTCCTGCCGCGTAGCGGTCTCGCGGCACGGAGCGGGCTGAGCCTCGTCAATGCTCCGGGTCTGATCGACAGCCGCTACCGGGGCGAGATCAAAGTCATCGCGATCAACCTCGATCCCGCCATACCCATCGAGATCCACCGGGGTGACCGGATCGCACAGCTCGTGGTCCAATCCGTTGCCTGCTGCGAGCCGCACGAGGTCGCGTCTCTCGACGTGACCGTGCGAGGGGAGGGCGGCTTTGGCAGCACGGGTTGCTAGCCCCCGACTCAGGGTCGCCGCGGTGCTTCCCGTCAAAGGCGGGATCGTCCTCGTCAGACAGGCCCGCGGCAAGAATATCTACCACCTGCTCCCGGGTGGCGGCGTCGAAGCGGGGGAGGACATCGAAGCCGCTTTGAAGCGCGAGGTGTTCGAGGAGACCGGTCTGGAGTGCGAACTCGTCGCTCCGCTGTTCATCAGCGACTCCATCGACCCCGACGGCGCGCGCCACATGGTACAGCTCACCTTCCTCGCCACCGTGACCGGGGGCGAGCTCTCCGTCGATCCGAACGATCGTGCGATCCTCGGCGTCGAGGTGATCGATCCCGCTGCGCTGCCTGCGATCGACCTTCGCCCGCCGATGGGCGAAGCACTCCGGACGGCCTCACAGCATTCCTTCGATGTCCCGGCCCGCTATCTGGGCGCGCTATGGGTCGATGAGCACGATGCAGGCAACACCGCAATCCCGCAGGTGACCGACTGACGGGGCCGCGAACTCAAGTTTACATAAGACATATCGGGATATTCGCCGGTCGGTCCGGCGGGAGGGAGGAACGGATCTCAGGGGCATGGGCGTGAGCTGGGATGGCTCACGTGTCAGAGATCATCTCGACCGAGGAAGGCTGGTACAAGTGGAGAAGTTCTTCAAGTTCGAGGAGCGCGGCACGAACCTACGCACGGAGGTTCTCGCCGGCATCGTCACCTTCATGACGATGGCGTACATCATCTTCGTCAACCCGGGTCTGCTTTCTGCGGCCTTCGGCGCGACTCCGGCTGCGCAGGCCGCGTGGATCCCCGCGCTGGCCACCGCCACCACGCTGGGCGCAGCCGTCATGTGCATCGCCATGGGCATCTTCGCGAACCGTCCGTTCGCACTGGCCTCGGGCATGGGCCTGAACGCCGTCGTCGCCTTCAGCATCATCATCGGCCTGAAGGTGCCGTGGCAGGTCGGCATGTCCGTCATCTTCGTTGAGGGCCTGGTCATCCTGCTGCTGGTCCTCACGGGCCTGCGCGAGGCGGTCATGAACGCCATCCCGCTGAACCTCAAGCGCGCGATCGGCGTCGGCATCGGCCTGTTCATCACCTTCATCGGCCTCGTCGACGGCAAGGTCGTCGTTGCCAACCCCGCGACGCTCGTCGCGCTCGGCGACTTCACCCAGCCCGCCGTGTGGGTCACCCTGATCGGCGTCATCGCGATCATGGCGTTCATGGCGTTCAAGGTTAAGGGCGACATCCTGTGGGGCATCTTGGTCGCCACCATCGCGGCCCTGCTGCTCAAGGTGACCCACCTGCCGACCGGCAGCTGGATCGCATCGCTCGACTTCCGCACCTTCGCAGCGCCGTTCCAGACCATCAATGGCGGCGGTATGGCGATCATGCAGCTGTTCACCGGTGCCCTGGCGCCGACGCTCCTGCTGTTCGTGTTCGCCACGATGCTGTCGGACTTCTTCGACACCATGGGCACGGTCATCTCGATCGGCGAACAGGCCGGCTTCGTGGACGAAAAGGGTCAGGTTCCCGGCATCAAGAGCATCCTGACGGTCGACTCCATCGCCGCCGCGGTCGGTGGCTTCTTCGGAGCCAGCTCCATCACCACCTACATCGAGTCCGCCTCCGGCGTTGCTGAGGGCGGCCGCACCGGCCTCACCTCCATCGTCGTCGGACTTCTGTTCCTGGCCTCCGCGTTCTTCTCCCCGGTGATCGCCATGGTCGGCGGCGCGCTGCCGATCACCGCCGGCGCTCTCATCATCGTCGGCTTCCTGATGATGGGCACGGTCCGCGAGATCCCGTGGGACGACTTCGAGAACGCCTTCCCGGCGTTCCTGACGATCGTCGGCATTCCGCTGACCTACAACATCAGCTACGGCATCGGTCTCGGCTTCATCAGCTTCGTGCTGATCAAGCTGTTCCACGGTAAGGCCAAGGAGATCCACTGGCTCATGTACGTCGTGAGTGCGCTGTTCATCCTGACCTTCATCATGCCGCTGATCCAGAAGATGGTCGGCTAACGCACACGCACTGGTGCCCGCCTCGAGCTAACGGCCCGGGGCGGGCACCGCACAAAGCAAACGGAGGTGGGAGAGTAACGTGGCATTCGATCGAGTGATCCAGACAGACGAGAAGCTACCGATCCTGCAGGCGATCCCGCTGTCGCTGCAGCATCTGATGGCCATGTTCGGCGCGACCGTCCTCGTACCGATCCTGACCGGACTCGACCCTGGGGTCGGTCTCATGACGTCCGGTATCGGCACTATCCTCTATCTCATCTGCACCCGGAACAAGATCCCGAGCTACCTCGGTTCGAGCTTCGCGTTCATCGGGCCGCTGATCGCCGTCGGTGGCGGCGCGGCCGCGATCGCCGCGGGCAAGGGCAACCTGCCTGCGGCTCTGGGCGGGCTTGTCGCCGCCGGTGTGGTCTACATGATCGTTGCCGGATTCGTGAAGGCGTTCGGCACCGGCTGGCTCAACAAGCTGCTTCCGCCGGCGCTGGTGGGTGCGGTCGTCATCGTCATCGGACTCGGCCTCTCGGCCACCGCCGTGAAGATGTCGCTGTATCCGTTCGCTGACGCCACCAAGGCGATGGAGCCCAAGCTCTTGCTGGTCGCCTTCATCACCCTGGCATCGGCGATCATCTTCTCCTCGTACTTCAAGGGTTTCATGAAGACGATCCCCGTGCTGATGGGCGTCGTGGTCGGCTACATCGTCTCGATCCCGCTCGGACTGGTCGACTTCACGAACATCTCCAAGGCCGCCTGGATCGGGCTGCCGAACGTGACGTTCCCGACGTTCGATCTGGGCGCCATCCTGATCATCGCCCCGGTCGCGTTCGTGGTCATCGTCGAGCACATCGGCCACCTGCTCGTCATCAACGAGATCACCGGCAAGGACTTCACGCCGATGCTTCCCGAGTCGCTCTTCGGCGACGGACTCGCAACGGCCATCTCCGGCGCGCTCGGCGGCACCCCGTCCACCACGTACGCCGAGAACATCGGCGTCATGGCGGTCACGAAGGTCTACGCCACGCAGCTCTTCTGGTACGCGGGCGGCTTCGCGTTCCTCATCGGCGGGTTCATCCCGAAGGTGAACGAAGCGATCAAATCGATCCCGACCCCTGTCATGGGCGGCATCTCGCTGCTGCTGTTCGGCCTCATCGCCAGCAGCGGCTTGCGGCTGCTCGTCAAGAGCGGCATCGACTACAGCCACAGCCGTAACCTCATCATGTCGAGCGTCGTGCTCGTGATCGGTATCGGCATGGAGACCGGCGGCTTCGTGATCCCGCTCGGCAAGTACGCGGTGCCGGGTATGGCTCTCGCAACGCTCATCGGCGTCATCCTCAACCTGATCCTGCCGAAGGAGTCGGAGGGCCTCGCACTGGATGCCCCGGACTTCACGGCCGGCATCCAGGAGGAGTCAGCGGGCAAGTAGCCGCACCAATATGGCGAAGACGCGCCGCGACCGACGCAGGCGCGCTTTGACGCAAAGATCGGCCCCGGACTGCGGCTCAACCGCGGCCCGGGGCCGATCAGCATTTCCGGCGACGCACGCATTCGCGCGCGTCGCCCACACGGGATTTGCCGTCGGAGATGCAACACTCACGCTCGGCAGCTCCCCCGCGCTCGTTCCCTCTTGCCCTTTACGCCTGATAATACATCTTATGTAAAGTTACTTGAACGGCACCATCCCCCGGCACTAAAACGTCTTGCAAAGGGCGCACACCTTGCGACCCGCGAGCGGCCTATGCCTCTGCCGGGAAATAACGTTCCTCGAACTCCGCACGTGTAAGCCCGGTGAGGTCCGCTGCCGCCATCCCAAGCGCTTCGTGGGCATCACCGGCACTCTCGAACAGTCCGAGTGACGTGACGTCCTCCTCGTTGCCGAGTGCCACCGCCTCGACCTGGAAGACCTCGTACTCCGCAGGGGCCTCGGTCTTCGGACTCCGATAGAGGATGTCCTCTCTCCATTCGAAGGCGGGACTGTCGACCCCATCGAGATGCATGAGCCGTACTCGATAGAAGTCGCTTGCTGCTCCGATACCGGTACCCATCCGCGGTGCCCTTTCTCCGTCTACTGTTTACGGATCTCGACGCTTTGCGCCGAGTTCGCGACCCAACCGATGCGTCCGGCCGGGTCCTTCACCTGCAACCACTTGTCCGTACGGCTGAGGACCTGGAGCTTCGCACCTTTCGCAAAGGTCGTGATCACATCTGCTCCCGCCGCGGCGGTGAGTCGCAGCTGCAGGCCATCCAGGCGCGTAACAGCGACGGTATCCGTCACGATCGTGGCGGCAGTCGGCCCCGCGGATGACGTGGCACTGATCGCCCCCGTCGTAGGCGGCGCGATGGCAGCCCGGCGAAGCGCACTCTGAAAGCCCGTGACGATCAGGGATGCTACGAGAACGAGAACGAACAACACCAGCCACGGCGTCACATATCGCAGAGTGGCTGCTCCCGACCCGGGCTGCTCAGCTTCATTGATCCCATTCATGCTCGTCCGCCCCCTCGAACCGCACAAGCATCAGGCCGGGCGTCATCCCAGGACGCGATTGTCGACCACGCGTCGGGCCTTCCCCACCGTCCGCTCGATCGTACCCGGTTCGACCAAGGTCACCTTGGCCGACAGCCCCAGCACGCTACTGAGTCTATCCGATACATTCCCCGTGAACTCGACCATATCCGCCATAACATCAGAGAAGATCTCCTCGGCGACTTCGATGCGGACCTCCATGCGGTCCATACCGTGCTGCCGCTCCAGCACGATCTGGTAGTGCGGAGCAACGCCCTCGATCTTGAGCAGCACGTCCTCGACCTGGCTGGGATACACATTCACGCCGCGGACGATCAACATATCGTCGGTACGATGGCGCACCTGATGCATGCGCGTGAGCGTTCGCCCACAAGCGCACGGCGTGCTGTCCAGCGAGGTCAGATCGTGCGTCCGGTATCTCAGGACCGGGAATGCCTCCTTGGTGAGCGAGGTGATGACCAGCTCACCCTGCTCCCCCTCACCGAGCGTCTCGCCGGTGACCGGATCGACGATCTCGGCCAGGAAGTGGTCCTCGTTGAGGTGTAGGCCGCAGCGGCATTCGCACTCACCCGACACGCCCGGACCCATCACCTCCGTGAGCCCGTAGTTGTCGGTGGCCCTGATGTGAAGGCGCCGTTCGATCTCCGCGCGCATCCCCTCGCCGCAAGGTTCCCCGCCGAACAGCCCGACCGACAATGGCAACGCGGCGAAGTCGACCCCCGCCCTCTCCCCCACCTCGGCGAGGTACAGAGCGTAGCTCGGAGTCGAAACGAGCGCCGTTGTGCCAAAATCTCTCATCATCATGAGGTGCCGCTCGGTGTTGCCGGAGCCGGCAGGGATCACCGCCGCTCCGATCCGCTCGATCCCGTAGTGCATCCCCCACCCCCCGGTGAACATGCCGTAGAGGAATGCCATCTGGACGCGATCGCCGGGTGAGATCCCCGCGGCGGCCGCCACGCGTGCCGTGCACTCGGTCCACGTGTCGAGGTCACCACGCGTGTATCCCACAACGATGGGATTGCCGGTGGTTCCCGAACTCGAGTGCAAGCGTACGATCTGGTCGATCGGCACGGCGAACATCCCGAAGGGGTAGGTGTCGCGCAACGCCGTCTTGTCGGTGAACGGAAGGAGCTCGACGTCTTGAAGGCTCACGATATCGCGAGGGCAGACGCCTCTCTCGTCGAGAGCGTCGCGATAGTAGGGCACGCGCTCATAGAGCCACGCGACCGTGGTCTGCAGTCGCCGCAGCTGCAAGGAGCGCATCGCTCCGCGCTCCATCGTCTCGTGTTCGAGGTTCCAGATCATCGCACGGCCTGCCCCCTGTCCCCTCGCCGGCACCATTCCACGCGCCAGGACCCCGGCCCCGGGCACCCGGAAGGGGTCACAGCGCACCGGGCAGCCAACGGCGCCTGACGTCAGGTCGCAGCGATCTCCTCTTGCTCGACGAGCCTGACCGGGCTGCCCTTGAGCAACGCGACGGCGCGTCCCGTGTGTGCGACGTTGAGCACCACGTAGGTGCCGATCAGGGAATAGACGTACTCGATGTTGACCCCCGCTTCGGACACGATCTTGAGAACGGAGGACAGCCCGCCGGGATGATCGGGCAGGTCGACGCAGATGACGCCCGTCTCCCGCACGGTGAACCCCGCTTCGCGAAGCAGCACCGCCGCCTCGGCCGGCTTGTCGACGATCAGACGAAGGATCCCGTATTCAGCGGTATCGGAGACCGAGAAGCCGCGGATGTTGATACCCGCCTTCCCGAGGATCCTCGTGACCTCGGAGACGCGTCCGGCCTCATTGGCGATGAACACGGACAGTTGGATGACTTCGCTCACCTAGCCACACTCCCCTTCCTGACAGGCCGCACGACCGAGTTCGAAGGCGGCCAGATTCCCGTCCACGGTCTTCGGCGGCACGCGCGCCGCGATGACATCCCTCCACACCTCTACGGGGAACGGCAGACCGACCGACAACGCGCCGAGCAACACGATGTTCGCGCTGCGGGGGGATCCCGCCACGCAGGCGATCTCTTCGGCGTCCAGGAACACGGCGCCTTCGTACGCCAAGGCCGCTTCGACACCGGTCGGCGCGGCTTCCTCGCCGATCAGAACGGGCAGCGGCGCGATCATGCGATTGTTGACCACGAGACGCCCCAGAGGCTTGCAGTAGTGGAGCCAGCGGGCGGCCTCCAGCAACTCGAACGCGACCAGATGGTCCGCGCCTCCTGCATCGATCGTCGGCGAGAAGACGCGCTCGCCGAAACGCACGATCGTATCGACACTTCCGCCGCGCTGCGACATCCCGTGCACCTCGGCGAGCTTCACGTCGAGGCCAGCCGCGGCGGCGACCTTCGCAAGCACGTCCGCAGCAAGGATCGTCCCCTGGCCGCCCACACCCACCAGCATCACCGAGGTCACGTTCATGCGCCCATCCCTATGTCGCACGAGCGTCCCGTTCTCACGATCGCGCCGTAGCTGCAGACCTGCACGCACTGACGGCAACCGACGCACACTTCGACATCGATCTGGGCTCGGCTGTTGGCGTCCTTGCTGATGGCCGGACAGCCGAGACGGACGCAGGCGCCGCAGGCGGTGCACGACTCCTCTTCGACCGCGAAGGGATCGGGCTTATCGCGCAACAGGAGTGCACACGGCGCACGGGCGATCACGACCGACACACCGCCGGATCCGACCGCCCGCTGCAGCGCCTTCTCTGTTGGTTTGAACAGATTCGGGTTCACGGTCTGCACGTCGGTGACCCCGAGCGCGCGGACCACTGTCTCGATGTCGATCTCGGGCGCCGAGGAACCGGCGAGCGTCCGCCCGGTGAACGGGTTGTCCTGGTGCCCGGTCATCGCGGTGATCCGGTTGTCGAGTACGACGATCGTCTCGGCGCCACCGTTGTACACAGCATCGAGCACGCCGGTCAGACCGGAATGGGCGAATGTCGAATCGCCGATGACGGCCACGACGGGTCGACCGGCCGGCTCATCGCCCGCGAGCGCGAAACCGTGCGCCATCCCGATCGAAGCGCCCATGCACACGCAGCTGTCCATCGCACCGAGCGGCGGCAGGGCCGCGAGTGTGTAGCAGCCGATGTCACCCGTCACGACCGCGTTCATCTCGCGCAACGCATGGAAGACGCCGCGATGAGGGCAACCGGGGCACAGCATCGGAGGTCGAGGAGGAAGATCACCCATCGGCTCGCGGGTCTCGGGCGCTTCGGCCCCGAACACCGCGGCCACCACTCCCGGGCTGAGCTCCCCTATCCGCGGCAGTGAGGTGGATTCGACAGAGATGCCCATGGCGCGCACGGCGTCCAGCAGATACGGATCGAGCTCCTCGACCACGAAGAGTTTTGCGACCTCGGCCGCAAAAGAGCGTATCCGGTCCTCGGGCAGGGGGAACGTCATGCCGAGCTTGAGGGTCGAAGCATCCGGGAGCGCCTCGCGAACGTACTGGTGAACGACACCGGAGGTGATGACACCCATCGACTTGTCACGCAGCTCCTCGAGCGTGAAGGCACAGGCCTCGCTCTGCTGACGGGCGCGTGCGATGCGGCGCTCGAGGTCGACGTGGCGGACCTTGGCGGCGCCGGGCATCATGACCCACTTGGGTCGAGAGGTACGGTAATGGACCCGATCGGCCGCCGTGCGCTCGCCGCATTCGACAAGACCCTTGGCGTGCGACAAGCGGGTGGTGGAGCGGAGAAGTACCGGCATGTCGAGCGCCTCGGAGAGCGCGAATGCCTCGCGCATCATCTCCAGCGCCTCAGGGCTGTCGCTCGGCTCGAGAACGACGACCTTCGCGAACGGTCCCCAGCGACGGCTGTCCTGCTCGTTCTGCGACGAGTGCATCCCCGGATCGTCGGCGACGACGATCACAAGACCGCCCCCGACTCCGGTGTAGGCGACGGTCATGAGCGGATCCGCCGCGACGTTCAGCCCCACGTGCTTCATCGTGACCAAGGCACGCGCACCGGCCATGCTCGCCCCGATCGCCACCTCGAGCGCGACCTTCTCATTGGGCGCCCACTCGCAGGTCACATCCGACTTGCGCACGAGGTTCTCAAGGATCTCGGTGGAGGGAGTCCCCGGATAGCCCACCGCGACCACCACGCCGGCCTCCCAGGCCCCCTGCGCGATCGCTTCGTTGCCTGACAGCAGTGCGGGCACGGGCGGGTATCCTTCCGTGATGAGCGCATCGATGATGCTGCCTGATACGGGTGCGACGGATTCTACCATAGGGTCTATGCAGGTCAGACGGTCGTGCGGGACGCAAGAACAGGTTGCGCCTACGGTCTGACAGCCCCGACGTAGTCCGATCGTGAGCTGATCCGATCGGTCAGTGACGAGTACTTCACGAAGTCGCCGGTCCCCGGGGCATGGATGAACACCCCACCGCCGACGTACATCCCCACGTGGTGGATCTTGGTCGGATCGCCACCGTAACCGAAGAAGACGAGATCGCCGGACTCCAGCAGGTCCGTCCTGGAGGGCGGGATGAACTGACCCACGGTGAACTGCGTCCGACTCGTGCGCGGCAGGGATATCCCGACCTCGCGGTAGGCGTACTGGACGAAGCCCGAACAGTCGAATCCCGACGGGGTCGTTCCTCCCCACAGGTAGCGCACGCCGAGGTAGCGCTTGGCCGCGGCAGTGGCCTCCGGATGCGATGCTCCGAGGTCGCCGGCGTCACTCGGACGAGTGGACGGATGGGTGGCCGCCTCGGCTGCGCGCCGTGCAAGCTCTGCCGCGGCGCGCGCCCGCCGATCCGACTCTTCCTTCATCAACTTCTTGATGTCCGCCGCCAGCGACGCGACGTAGGACTGCTGACGTACGAAGGAGGCCTCGACGAGATCCGCCTGCGCCTGCGCCTGTTCGCGGAGCGCGACCTCCTCGGACTCGCGGTTCTGCAGTGACACCTTCGTTTCCGCGACACTGTTGCGATCCGCCTCGACCTGAGCAACGAGCTCGGCATCGGAGGTGGTGATCCTGTTGAGCAGATCGAGGCGCGTGACAAAGTCCTCGAACGAAGAGGTCCCGAACAGGACCTCGACGACGTCCACGGACCCGCTGCGGTAGATGAAGTCGGCCCGGGAGGCCAACTGCGCCTCGGAGTCCTGGAACGCGGACTGGACGGCCGCGAGGCGCTGTTCCGTGACGACTATCTGATCGCGCGTGGCCTGCACAGCCGCTTTGACGGCCTCGAGGTCGGTCTGCTTCAGCTCGAGGTCGTCGTTCAGGTCCTGAAGCTTCGTCTCGGCCAACGCGGCATCAGCTTGCTTCGCGCGGATCTTGGCGTTGGTCGGCGCCGCCAGCGCTACGACAGGCAGCAGCACCAGGCACGCTGCCAGAACGCACGCGATGAAAGCCGATGTGGCCGGACGGCCGACGATGCGTCGCACCTGCTCCAACCCCCGTAGTTGACGGTCGAACTGCTGCGTGAAGGGTGTGCGTTGACGCGCTTCGAGCCAGCGACGAGCCCTATCGATGATAGCACCCGGCTGACCGGACGGCCTCGCCGAACGGACGCCGAGACTCCTGCGACGGGCCGGTCAGGCCACGTGCACCAGCGAAACGATCGTGTGATCGCCGAGCTTCTCGCGACCGTTCAGGAAATCGAGCTCCATCAGGAACGTGAAGCCGATGACCTCCGCGCCGTTGCGCACGACCAGATCGGCCTTGGCCGACGCCGTTCCACCGGTCGCCAGCACGTCATCGACGATGAGGACGCGATCCCCCGCCACCAGCGCATCGGTGTGCATCTCCAGTTGATCCACACCGTACTCGAGCGAGTACTCGGCGCTCGTCGTGTTCCACGGCAGCTTGCCCGGCTTGCGAGCGGGCACGAAGCCCGCGCCGAGCACGTATGCGAGGGCGCCACCAAGGATGAAGCCGCGCGCCTCAGCGCCCAGCACCTTGGTGATCCCTGAGTCTGCGAAGGGGGCAGCCAGCAGGTCGATCGCCTCGCGGAACCCTTCGGGGCTCGCCAGGAGCGGTGTGATGTCCTTGAAGACGATGCCAGGCTTGGGAAAGTCCGGGATGTCACGGATATAGGATTCGAGGTTCACGCGGGTCCTCTCGGGGTGCGTCGAGCAGTGCCTTCAGCGGTTGAAAGGGTAGCACACGTCGGAATCGGTGCAGGCGCGGTCCGCCAGAGCGCGAAGTTGGTCTTCAGTACCGAGAACCACCAGCCGATCCCCGCTGCGCATCACGGTTTCTCCCGATGGATTCGGATTGTCCGAGCCGTCAGGGCCCCGGACTGCGAGCACGTAGGCGCCGGTCGTCGACCGGATGTGCGCCTCCGCGATGGACTTCCCCACGTAGGGATCGCCCTCGGAGAGTGCGATCTGCTCGAGCTTGAACTCCATCCCCCGGCCGCGAGTGACGACGTCGAGGAAGTCGACCACCATCGGCTTCATCACCATCGCCGCCATCCGGCGACCGCCGATCTCTGTCGGCGTGATCACGCGGTCCGCGCCGGAGCGCAGCAGCTTCGACTCGGCGGAGGGCGTCGTTGCGCGAGCGACCACGAACAGGTCGCGCGCCAAGCCACGTGCGGTGAGCGTCACGAACACGTTCGAGGCATCGGAATCGAGCGCCGCGGTGAGGCTGCGCGCCCGAAGGATCCCCGCCTCCATCAGCGTCGCCTCCTCCGTGGCGTCCCCTTGCACCCACGCCCAGCCCTTCTCCTTGGCGCGCACGATCGCGGCGTCGTCGAGGTCGATCACGACGAAGGGGGTCCCCGCCGCCTCGAACTCCTCAGCCACCACCAGGCCGACGCGCCCCAGCCCGGCGACGACGTGATGCTCCGACATTCCCGTGATGAGCTTGTCCATGCGCCTTCCCTCCAGCAATCCCGAGAAGTGACCCTCGACCATGAAGTCGGTGACGGTGACAACAGCGAACCCCAAAGCGCCGACCCCAGCGACGATCACGAGCATCGTCCAGAGCTGGCCCGCCTGGGAGAGCGGGTGGATCTCCCGATAACCGACCCCGCCCATGGTGATGACGGTCATGTACAGACCGTCGAACGCGCCCCAGCCCTCGATGAGCACGTAGCCGAGCGATCCGATGACCACGACCGCCACGAACACGGCGAACGCGTAGACGAGCCTGCGGATCATCGGTTCGCCAGGCCGAGGTCGTCAAGGACCTCGTCACTCAGCACTCCGAGGTAGTCGAGATTGCGCATTCGACCCTCAAGGTCCAATCCATACCCGACAACGAAGGTATCGGGCATGCGAAAGCCGCGATAGGCGATGGGGAGGTCGGCGATGCGCCGCTGGTCGCGGTCGAGCAGGACGGCGACCTCGAGACTCGCGGGTCGGCGCGCCCGCAGAATGCCCAGGAGGTAGTTGAGGGTCAGCCCGGTGTCGATGATGTCCTCGACCACCAACACGTGCGCGCCCTCGATATCCTCGTCGAGATCCTTGGTGATGCGCACACCACCCGGGTGCTCGGACGGTCCGTACGAGCTGATCGCCATGAAGTCGAGACGAACCTCAGCATCGATTGCACGACACAGGTCGGCAAGAAAGAACACGCCGCCGCGCAGCACGGTGATGAGGATGATCTCGCGACCCGCGTAGTCCTCCGAGATCGCTGCGCCCAGCTCTGCGATACGGGCACGGATGCGTTCCCGATCCAGCAGCACTCCGGCGATTTCGTCAGGCGCGCCCGGCGGAGCCGGCTCGACCCTCACCCGGTGCTGCCGGCGCCGTGGCGCAGGTCCTTGGCGCCCTGGGGATACGCCAGCCCGTACTTGAAACAGAGGGCGCGAAAGTCCTTCTGATAGAAGATCTTGATCTGAACCTCCGGATAGAGTTCGCGCAAGCGGCGCACTTTGCGGTTCTTCTTGGTCACGAGCTTCTGCGACATCGTCGTGAGCTCGATGTAGAGATCGAAGTCCGGCATGTAGAAATCAGGCGAGAACGACGCGATGACGTCGCCGGCGGCGTTCCATTCGATCGGGAAGGTCGTTGGCTCGTACTCCCAACGGATCCCGTAGAAGTCGAGTATCTGTGCTGCGACCCTCTCCGATGGATGGGCGAACGCGGTCGCAGCGACCTTGCCGGAGATCGGCAGCTCGTCGCCCTCCTGTGATGTCACATTCGATCCGGTCATGCGAGCGCTACACCACGTCCTCGAACGTACCCGCAACGGCGCGCCGGGTCAGACTCCGCTTGAGTTCGTCGGTCAGCCTCGTGAGGTCGGCCACGGCTTCGATCAGCTTCTGCTTCGTCTCGGGAGTGCGATGCCGATACGCGGGCATAAGGATCTGCTGGAACAACGCCGCCTCACGCTCGGCAGCGGTGACGTGCATGCGGAGATGACGGGGATCGATGCCGTAGGCGCGCATATCCCAACAGACGTGCGCGATCTGGACGTCCCCACGCGGCAACTCGTCTCCGCGCTCCCCCTTGACCAGGCTCACGAGCCCGAACTCCGCGAGCTCGCGAACGAACGAGACCGGGAACCCCAGCGCGGACGGCACATCCTCGAGCGCCACGGCTTCCGCGCTGTCGAAAGGCATCGCGACCGACTCCGGGCGAGTGACCATCGGCCGGAGCTCCTCGGGGACCTTCCCCTTGTCGAAGTCCTTGAGCTTCTCGCGGATCACCGCGAGCGGCAGGAAGTGCTCCTTCTGGAGCCGGAGGATCAGATCGACGCGCGCCACGTCGGCCGTCGAGAACTTCCGATAGCCGCCAGCGGTCCGCTCGGGCGTGACCAAGCCCTCGTCCTCGAGGAAGCGCACCTTGCTGATCGTGAGATCGGGGTGCGCCGGCATGAGGTTCTCGACCAGCTCACCGATCGTCATGTAGTCACGGCTGCGTGACGCTGTCATTCGGCCCCTCCCGACAGGAACACCATTTGAAACCGTCCGATCTGTACCTGATCACCGGTACGGAGCGCGGCACGATCGACGCTCACACCGTTGACGTAGACACCATTGAGCGAACCGGCGTCGGAGATGCTCACATCGCTTCCGACCACCTCGAGCACCGCATGCGCGCGCGACACGGTGATGTCATTCAGAAAGATGTCCGCGACCGGATCGCGGCCGACCGTGAGCCGCGGGCGATCGAGGTAGAAGCGCTCCCCGACCTCCGGCCCCTTGCGTACAACGAGAAGGGGCCCGTCTGTGACAGCGGCGCTCGGGCGTACGCCCTCAGCGGTCTCGCCTACGGGAGCGAACGAGGCGGTCTTCTCAGGCAAGGACCGGCCACACGCAGAACATGCCGTGGCATCGTCATCGACCTTCGCACCGCATGCCGCGCACGTGTTCATACGCTCTCCCGATCGGATGTAGAGCCCGTCAGTCGGTGAATCCGAAATCCTTGCTCTTGAACGCAGAAGTGATACTGCCCTCGACCGCGGCGATGACCTCCGGGGTCTCGAGGACGTGGCTGAGCTTCTCTTCGCTGAGGCGGTTGCGTACATACGGATCCTTGAGCGCGTCTGCGAGCTTGCGGCCGTTCCCGACCTCGCGGACGACGTACTCGATCACGCGCTCCTCGAGCTCGTTCGCAGACAATCCCTCGAGAAACACGCGGATGGAATCAGACAGATCTGGCACATCTCCTCCTTGCGGGCGGGCTGCTCTTCGTTCCTTGGGGGCATCGGTATCGCCGACCGGTACGGACGCGGAACCGCGAAGATCGCTCGCGAGGATCGCTATCAACCGGTCGAGGTCCGTGCCCGAGATCACGTCGTGATTCTCGCGGCGGCCTTCGGTGAGCCGGCGCACGAGCTCCGCGCGCAGGATATCGATCTTCCCGTGGAGCACGCGGCGACGGAAACTCAGCTCGTCTTCCTCCACCGACATCTGGTCGAGCAGGGAGCGCAGTTCGTCGTTGCTCTTTTCGCACAGATTGAGAAGCGCATCGTCGCCGAACTCTACTGACTCCTGCATAACTCCTCCTGTTCGAAGCTCCGCTGGAAGTGTACCACCGGGCACCGTCACGCAAGGGCTGCAGAACGCCGCAGCCGTCGGATCAGTGCCTCGACGTCCACTGTAGGTTCATACCGGTCGAGGAGCGGTCCACACCTCGTGCTCGTGACGCCGCTCGGAGGCCTCGGCGATCTCGATGTCGGTGAACGCCCCCGACGCCAGAACCACCCCGAACACACGCTCCGCCGCCGTGACGACCGCCTGCGCTATCTCATCGAACGAGGGCGAACGGCCCAGCGCCCCCGACAACGTCGCGGTGGTCTCCCCCAGAGCTTCGCGAGCCCGTTCATCCAGCCGGAACACATCGGCCTCGGCGTCGATGTCACGACCCACCACGAACGATCCGTGCTGGAGCACGGCAGCACCTTCCCAGACCTGCGCGCTCCCCGAAAGCTTGGCCGCGCCCAGCGAGAGGTCGGCCTGCGTCGCATGCAGGTAGCACGCGCCGGATCCGCGCTCGCCGCGGGACCGGGCGGTGACCTGCGCCGGAACGCCGAGGAGCGCATACGCCTCGGCAAGCGCGCCGGACAGGTGCCGGTAGGATGCCGCCACCCCGGAGGGCACACCATCCCGGGTACCCGCGACGATGCTGTAGGTGAACTCGTCGTCGTGGATGACGCCACGACCGCCGGTCGGACGCCGCACAATGTCGAATCCACGGCGCTCACACTCGCTCATGTCGACCTGTTCGACAGGCTGGAAACGCCCCAGCGTGACGGTCGGCACCTCCCACCGGTACAGCCGGAGCGTCGGAACCGAGACGCCGGCGGCGACGCCACGTAGAACGGCCCGGTCCAGGGCCATGTTCATGGCTCCCTGGACCGGGCCGTCGATGATCAAACGCCAGATCGGACCGGACACGGCGCCCGCTACTCGGCGCTCGGTGACTGCCAGCGCAGATCGGGCTGCCTAGCGGCACGCGCCTCGTCAAGTCGACGCACGGGTGTGTCGTAGGGTGCCCCGTGAAGCAGGTCCGGGTCAGTGGCGGCTTCGGCTGCGATCGCCAACATCGCGGCCACCATCCGATCGAGGTCCTCGAGGGATTCCGTCTCGGTGGGCTCGAACATGATCGCCTCGTCGACGATCAGCGGGAAGTAGATGGTCGGCGGGTGGATCCCGTAGTCGAGCAGCCTCTTGGCGACGTCGAGTGTGTGGACCCCGTACTCCTTGCGCAGCAGGCCGCCCGACAGCACGAATTCGTGCATGCAGGGCCGGTCGTACGGCAACGGATACGTGCCCTTGAGCTTCTCCTTGAGGTAGTTCGCGGAAAGCACGGCCTGCTCGCTCGCAGCGCGAAGTCCGTCTCCCCCGAGCGCCAACACGTACGCGTATGCGCGGACAAGGACGCCGAAGTTGCCGAATGCCGAGCGGACGCGGCCGATCGAACGCTCCGTCCATCCGAGTCCGAACGAGCCGTCCTCGAGGCGCACCGGCAGCGGGCCGGGAAGGTACGGCATGAGCGCGGCTGTGACGCATACGGGTCCCGCCCCGGGTCCTCCCCCGCCATGAGGCGTGCTGAAGGTCTTGTGGAGGTTGATATGCAAGGCATCGAAGCCCATGTCGCCCGGGCGGGCTTTACCCATGATGGCGTTCATGTTCGCGCCGTCGCAGTATGCGAGTGCGCCGACGGAGTGCACCGCTTCGGTGATGGCCACGATGTTGGGGTCGAACAGGCCGAGCGTGTTCGGGTTGGTGAGCATCAGCGCTGCGACGTCGGTGTCGAGCGCGGCCCGCAGCGCATCGAGATCCACGGCTCCCTGAGCATCGCTCGGGATCGTGGTCACCTCGTAGCCGGCCATCGCCACCGTCGCCGGGTTGGTGCCGTGAGCAGCGTCGGGGATGATCACGCGGCGGCGAGGGTCGCCCTGCGCCGTGTGGTAGGCGCGGAACATCATCAGTGCGGAGAACTCACCGTGTGCGCCGGCCGCGGGTTGCAGTGTCACACCCGGAAGTCCGGATATCTCCGCGAGCGCCTCCGCCAGCCCGACCATGAGTCCAAGAGCACCCTGAACGGTCTCGATCGGCTGGTAGGGGTGAAGGCCCGCGAAACCCTCAAGGCGACAGGCGTCCTCATTCAACCTCGGGTTGTACTTCATGGTGCACGACCCCAGCGGATACGAGCCGGTGTCGACCCCGAAGTTCATCGAGGCCAGATGGTGGTAGTGCCGAGCGATCTCACCCTCGGTCACGTGCGGGAGATGCGGTGGCGTCGTGCGGGAGTGTCCCGCGAGCGCCTCGTCCATCGATACCTCGGGGACGTCCAGTGACGTGATCTCGAAGCAGCGGGACTCGGGGGATCCGGTCTCGAATATGAGCGCACGGGGCCCGCGGCCGGGAGCGTCCGCGGGGATCCTTGGATCGCGTATGGTCACAGGGACGCCACCTCCAGAACGAAAGCATCCATCTGCGCCTTGGTGCGCTTCTCGGTCACCGCGAACAGTACGAGGCCATCCAACCCGGGGTCGATCGTTCCGAGGTCGACACCCGCAAGGTATCCGCACTCCACCATCCGTGCGTGCATGGCGGCCACATCACCCGTGTAGCGCAGCGCGAACTCGTAAGCGAACGGCGCCGACCATGGCGCCTCGAACAGTCCCGTAGCCAGCAGGGCCTCGCGCAGATAGTGCGCTTTCGACACACAGGCGCGACCGACATCCTCCAAACCGGAGGTTCCGACCGCGGAAAGATAGACCGCGGCCGCAAGCGCGTTGAGGGCGTGGTTCGAGCAGATGTTGCTCGTCGCCTTCTCGCGGCGGATGTGCTGCTCTCGGGTCTGCATCGTGAGCACGAAGGCGGGTGTTCCGTCGACATCGACGGTGCGACCGACGATCCGCCCGGGCAGCTGACGCAGATGCGCCTGCCGGCAGGCGAAGAACCCCAACCCAGGGCCGCCGTAGGACATCGTATTGCCGAGCGGCTGACCCTCACCGACGACGATATCGGCGCCCGCGACCGACGGAGGTTCGAGGACTCCCGCCAGGATGGGATTGACGGCGACAACGAGCAGCGCACCTGCGGCGTGGGCGACCTCGCCGAGGGTCGCCACATCCTCGAGATGGCCGAGGAAGTTCGGCGATGCGACAAGGACGGCCGCGGTCGAATCGTCCACCAGCAGCGCGAGAGTGGCCGGAGCGGTCAGCCCGTCCTCGACGGGACACGTAACGACCTCGATGTTGCCCGACGCGGCATAGGTGTTCAGAACCACACGCCATTCGGGATGCACCGCGCCCGCCACGACGACCTTGTGCCGCCTCGTCACGCGCGAGGCCATAAGACCGGCTTCGACGAACGCGGTCGCACCGTCATACATCGATGCGTTGGCGACATCCATGCCGGTGAGTTCGCAGATCATCGTCTGGAACTCGTAGATGTTCTGGAGCGTGCCCTGGCTGACCTCGGGCTGATAGGGCGTATATGCGGTGAAGAACTCGGGACGGCGCACCACATGGTCCACGACCGCGGGGATGTAGTGGTCGTAGCAGCCGGCGCCCGCGAACGAGACCATGCTACCGGCGGGGACGTTCGCATCGGCGAGCGCACGCAGCTCGGAAGCCGCCTGCATCTCGCTCAGCCCGTCGGGCAACGCCAACGGGCGCTGGAGCCGGACGGCCTCGGGCACGGAGTCGAACAGCTCGTCGATCGTCGCTACACCGACCGCACTCAGCATCGCTTCGCGATGCTCGCAACTCACAGGTGAGAATCGCACAGCGGCCTACGCCTCGTTCGCGACGAAGGACTCGTACTCATCGGCGCTCATCAGGCTCTCGAGCTGACCGGCATCAGAGAGGGTCAACTTGACCATCCAGCCGGCGCCGTAGGGGTCGCTGTTGATGGACTCGGGCGAGGTGCCGAGCTCGTCGTTGATCTCAAGGATCGTGCCGGATAGCGGGGCGAACAGCTCCGATACCGACTTGACGGACTCGATCTCGCCAAAGGTCTCTCCTGCAGCGAGTTCGTCACCGACGGAAGGCAGGTCGACGTAGACGACCTCGCCGAGCTGGTCCTGGGCAAAGTCAGAGATACCGATCGTGGCCGTGTCGCCCTCGACACGCACCCACTCGTGCTCCTTGTCGTAACGCAGATCTGCCGGATTCACTGCTGGTACGCTCCCTTCGAATGGGCTGGTCTCCGCTTGCGCGGGTTCGATCACGCTCGACGGTCAGGCCGAAAGCGAAGTCGCCGTCACGAACGGCGGACGGGTCACAACGGCCGAGACGGTCTTGCGACGGACAACGATCTCAAGGCACGTCCCCGGCTCCGCGAGCGCAGACGGTATGTACGCCGTCGCGATGCCGTGCTCAAGGGTCGGAGAGAAGGTGCCGCTTGCAACAGTACCGACCTCTACACCTTCGTGCAACACAGGGTAACCGTGTCTCGGGACTCCCTCGGACACGGTGAGCCCGACGAGCCGACGCTCGGGGCCGGCTTCCTTGATCTTGGCGAGCACGTCGCTACCGATGAATTCGCCCTTCTTGAGGGACACGACCCATGAAAGACCGGCGCTGATCGGGTCGATGGATCGATCCATGTCGGTCCCGTGCAGCGGGTAGCCCATCTCGAGACGCAGGGTGTCACGCGCGCCGAGCCCGCACGGAGCGATCTCGGGGTAGCTCAGCAGGAGCTTCCAGACAGCGGGAGCATCGGAAGCGGCACAGAGGATCTCG
>Ga0209125_1001011_pt1 | contig 30059 bp, 22 predicted proteins | sample BarGraIncub1131A_FD_184503 | JGI IMG/M metagenome (GOLD analysis project Ga0209125, IMG submission 184503) | Arctic peat soil microbial communities from Barrow, Alaska - Barrow Graham LP Incubations 11-31A (SPAdes) (version 2) | ecosystem: Environmental > Terrestrial > Soil > Wetlands > Peat... | reverse complement strand
GACCCAGCGATACCATTTTGCAGCAAAAAAGTATTATAACCCCTTTCAATAGCACCATTGTAAGTAAAGAGGACACAATGCTCTACTGCAAATCCACTTATAACAATACAGTCTACACCTTCACTTTTTAGAATAGTATCCAGCTCTGTTTTCCAAAATGCATTGCTATATGTCTTATGTACAAAAAAATCATTGTCTGATACTACTAGTTCTTCCACGCATTTAAAGCCCTCAGTCTCTGCACCCCCTGCTTCAACATCCTGTATGATTACGACAGGATGTTTTTTCTTGCGGAAATATTGACTAATTTCATTAATATATTCTACTGCTTTTTCAAACGATGCCTTACAAGATGTGGCTTCTTTACAATCTTTTTGCATGTCTATTACTAAAAAAGCGCTACTTTTGACATAAGGCCCTCCTCTTATCGTTTTTGTTACCTCTTTAACTTAATGACTCATCACCATATGTGTTCATTCAAAGAATGTAACATATATATAATTTTACCAAAACATTCTATTTTCTCCAAGTTAAAAATTAATTAAAATAATACTTTCCAATCTATAATGGCGTCTCCCAACACTATTTATATCTTTGGTCGTTAGCCATAAATATTATAATGAGCATCAGTAGTTAGTACATTCCAGCCACTGATGCTCATTCTAATATTTTATATTTTTTAATTATCTTACAAATTTTGTTTCCGTAATAAGTAAAATGTCTTAGTAGTCACGTTGTTTTTTATACTTTATTGAGGCAAAAGTTGCAACAATGAATAAATCGCCTATTATAAAAACCTTATACCCTATACTTCTTTCAGATATAAACAATATATATAATACAGCTATCCAAAATATCCATTGGGCAACGTTTGCATATATATGCCATTTCGTTAATGCTGCAATATTTTTTCTGTTAAGGTCATAATGTTTTTTTATATTGTAGTAATCCATACTAAAAATAAACCCTGAACCAATGGTGAAAAAATATAAAAAAAACATATCTTTACTCATTAAAATAATACCTATAAAACATATTAAAAATAATATTCCCCAAAGTATTCTATTGATCTTACTATATACCATATAATGCTCCTTTTGAATTTTTTATGTTTCTATAATATACTTAATTCTACACATTCTATTAAAAACCTTCTTAAAATCCCTTATAAATTTAAATTAAATTGTTTAATCGTACATTGCTTATTTTTTGCTTTGTGTTCTCACATAAAGTTCACATATTAATTTGATACCGATGCTACAATTTTCAACTATAATTTTAATTATAGAAATACAGTAGTTAATAACTAGAGGTTTTTATTTTCTAATGTTAACTAAGAACAACAAATATGGAGGTATAGCTTAATGCAAAGCAAGTTCGAACAGCTTTATGATATGTACTATGATTGTGTGTACAGATATATTTTTGTTTCTGTAAAAAATAAATGTAATGCAGAAGATATAACCGCTACTGTATTCACTAAAATATTTGAAAACAAGGATAAAATCACTGAGGTAGAAGCAAGTAAAAATTGGATTTTTCGTATAGCACATAATAATATTATAGATTTTTATAGAAAAAACAATAGAATAATCCCTAGTGAAAACTTTTTAGATATAGGGGACGAAGATTTTGGATATGAATATATTATTATCAGAGATGAGTTTAATGGAGTAAAAAAAATAATTGACCAATTACCAGAGGATACTAAGAAAATGCTTTATTTGAGATTTTATGGTGGTCTCAAATTTAGAGAAATTGCAAAAACAGTAAATATAGCAGAAAACACTGTTAAGTCAGTTATTTTAAGGGCTATAAAAAAAATGCAGAAAAATTACGAACATAATCTACAAGATGATGTTATATAACTTATATTTAGTTTTTCAGAGTACCACTTAGTTTCCCTATTTCCATTAAAACAAAGTTTATAACATACAATATGAAACTAAAAATTCCAAATAAAAGTGTAAACTTAAGAGCTTTTAAATTAGTGCTACTTTGTATTATAGTTATTATATTTATAGGATGGAGAATTATATCCCAGCTATTCCATCTATTAAATCTACCTATATAGATAGCAAATCCAGTCAGCAAATGAACAATTGAAACACTTATCCAAGTAATTATACTATTATACTTTTTTATCAATGAATGTTGAATTATATATAGTGAAATAAAGCCAACTACATATCCAATCCATACACCTATACCGATATTCACGAAATCAAACCAAATATTTATATTGTCATTAAATATAAATCTTGATTCATTTGAATATGGAAAATAATTCGGGTTTATAATATGATATTCGTTAGAGCTGAGATGAATAAAATCTGTGATTATATAGGTGGAATTCGGATAAAATAATAACCACAGTATTCCTAGAAAAATGGTTGCAATTTTAACCCTACCTTTATTTTCAAACTTTGAATTAATATACCCGATTAATGATAATATTTCTAATGGCACCCAAGCTAAAATTACATTCCATATCATATAAACATGCCCTTGCCCAATATCACCACTAAAAATAATCCAAATAAAATAAAATATCGTTATAACTCTAAGAAGTTTCTTAAGTGTTAAGAACTTAGAATTAATATTATCCAAATTTACACCTCCCTGCTATTCAATCGTACTAGCTTCTTTAATAAACTTTTCTATTGCTCTATTAAAATCTAATTCAAGATATTCAATATAATTTCGATCGCTTGGATTAGCTTTAATCGCTAGGTCTTCTAATTGCTTATAATGAGCTTTTATCTTTTCAAACTCATTAGTAAAAAATATAGTCCTACTTTGTTCTACCACACTTCTTTCATTATCCATGGCTAACACATCCTTTTATATTATAATAAAATTATATCATAAAATCTTAATCATTTTAAATAATATTACTTTCCAGTGCAATTATTTCTCCATATTTTTCTTATTGCTGACCACAAAAAACTGCGGAAGTATATATATACTATACTTCCGCAGTACCCCTATTAAATAACCTAATTCCACTCTCCAAGCCAGCTTATCATATTGTAACCACCAGTTGCTGTGCTTCCATTCTTTAATGTTACCTTTAAATAAAATATTCCTGGAGTTAATTCAAGGCTTAAGCCAGTTTCACCAGTTGAATCTGTCTGAATGCTATATATTTCTTCACCCTTTGAATCAAGCACTGTGATAATAGCATCTTCACCTAAAGAAGGAGCAGTAAAAAATATATTTAGTATATTTGATTTAGTAATATTAAGCTTGTACACATCTATATCCTTGCCTTGAATAGACCCAGCAATTTCTGGAGCATCTTCTGCGGTATTCATAATTTTATAGACTTGACTTGAAGCTATATCATTATTTGGCTCTTTATCTAAAAGAAAAGGAATGGCTAAACGCCTTTCGCCGCTTCCATCAACCTTTATTCCATAGATTTTTTGATTAAGATAAGGAGTTCTATAAAATACATAATCTCCAATTACAAAGATATTTGATGTACTTATATCGGATAGCTTTATTTCATATAAACCGTCTACGCTGATTTTAAAAAGCTTAAGATCCGAACTTCTACTGTAATAAACCCAGCCATCAAATACATTTAATGCTTGTACCTGTACATCCTCAATCATAGTTCTATTTGTTCCGTCTGATTTAACTTTATATGGTCTACTTCTATCACTTGTATTTACATAGTAAATCCAGCCATTCTCTAAGCTAAACATAGTTGCATTATCATTATTTACTTTTGTCTTTTCACTTCCATCAAGCTTCATGGTGTACATTTTATAAGATGAGTTTTCCATAATATTAAAATAAAGATAGCCATCTTCCATAACTAAGTTATCTATCATGCCATCACATAATTTGGTTTTATTAGTTCCGTTTGTATTCATCTTATACATTCCTGGATTTGGCGAATAGTTATCGTCATAATAAATAGAATCATTAGCTGCTAGAAGTGTTGATGTAACATTTACATCTGTTAATTTTGTTCTTTGTGAACCATCTAGCTTCATGCTATATACACTTCTATTATCTGATGAGTTTATATAAAATATAGTATCATTAATAATATTTATTGCACTGGCTGAGTCTTCACTTAATTTTATACCTTCTGCAATTCCAAAGTCCGTTTTATAAATCTTGTTATCGTCATTTGGATTAGAATAATAGATATAACCCTTGTAATAGGCTCTAAATCCACCATTAGATAAATTTCCATTTATTGATCCTGTTTCTTGAATAACCTTAACACTAAGCTTTATTTTTCTATCATAGCCATTCACAGTTCCTGTATAACTGAAGGAGCCTTCCTTAGATGTGTCCAGGATATTTGAATCCCATTTTACACTTACTAACTTTTCACTGTAGTTATCATAAATTACCAATGCCCACTTTGGGAAATGATAATCCTCATTTATAAATGCCATATCTGTTACATCTTCTATTTTAATTATAGTGTAATAATTAACTGTATTTTTCAAAGTATCTTCCACAGATTGTGTAACTGCACCTGTTCCTCCAAGTATATTTACATTTTTTATATTTTGGGCTTTTAGATAATCTAAAGTTTCTGCAGATAAAAGTGTATCAACTAGTGCTATTGGAGCATTTGAATTTGATGCGAGTGCGCTTCCCGATAGTGCATCTGGGAAGTTGCTGCCTGAAGCAATATATATATTATCAAAATTAAGAGAACTTTCAAATTCCTTTATTACATTTATATTTGTTTTATACCTATCTGCTCCGTATAAACGCTTTGGATTTACTACACTAGCTTCCACATTACTACCTAAAGCTCCAGTTCCACCTATAATATAAGAAATAGGTATCTTTTTATTTGTAATATAAGCTTTAATACTATCTGGCAGTTTATCTTTTGAACTGAGCAATATTGGCATTCCTTTTGCAGCCGCAATAGATGCAACACTTAGTGCATCAGGAAAGTTTTTACCTGATGCAACCATAACTCCATTATCTGTTGAAAGCTGCTCAGCTATCTTTGCACTAGTTTCATATCTATCACTTCCTGCAAATCTAATGTAGTTAATCCCAAGTGCTTTAAGCTGGATTTCAACATTAGTAGTTATCACACCTGTTCCACCAATTATAAATGCATCTTTTACTTTAAGCTTTGACAATTGATCAAGCTGAGAACTGCTTAAAGCTTTTTTATCAGTAAGTATAATTGGAGCACTCTTAGCTTTAGCTAGTGGCGCAGCACATAAAGCATCTGGATAATCTCCTCCACTTGCTATAACAACATTATCTGCTGATGACCAACCACTACTTACTATGTTCATGTTTGTTGAATACCTGTCCGCACCATAAATCCTTTTCACTGTAGTACTAGCTGCACTGGCCTTACTAGTTAATATGATTGATGTTGAAAGTATTATACAAGTATTCACTACTAGCATCAATATCTTTTTTTTGCTTAGCATTATTAGTCCCCCCTATAAGTTTGGCAATAATTATAATCCCACTATAATATTAACTTTTTATGAACAAGCTATCAATGAGCAAATTATGGTATAAATTTTATTTTCTGCTGTGTATTATTTCATATAAAAATTTAAATAAGCCAGTCAGGATAATAAATAATTATCCCAACTGGCTATCTATAATGGGAACAAAAACTTCACATCATTAAATCCTTAAAGATATCTCCCTAGTATTTCTTAGATAGATTTTCATATTAGCCATGATATGTTAAAATCATATTATAAAATTAATAAACTGATTCGAATTCTAAAATATTTATTAAGCAGGAGGTAACCAACATGAAAATATTCGATAAAATATTCTCTTCAGAACCTAAATCAATTTATAGATTTATTGAAGAAGGCAACATAGATGAAATAAAGAATTATTTGAACGGTACTAAGGATTTAAATTCTGACTTTAAACTTGAAAGTATACTTCATTATGCTATTAATAATAGTGAAGATAACTATTTTAAAACAATTGAGCTTTTAATAAATAACGGTGCTGATATTAATAGTCATCACAGTGAATTCTCAGAAACTCCTCTTCATAAGCTTTGTGCAAGACTAAACCCTAAGATAGATGTAATAACTATGCTCCTTAAAAAAGGCGCTGAAGTTAATGCAATCAATATATCCGGTAAAACCCCAGTATTTTATTGTAGCTTTAACTATTCTGTGGAGCTTCTAAATCTTCTTGTAAAATATGGAGCGGATATCAATATAAAGGATAAATATAAAAACACACTTCTTCACGATGATTATATTAACTGTCTTGAGGAAAAATTCGAAGAATTTTTAAAAGCTCTCATACGTTTAGGCTTTGACATAAATTCAACGAATTCTACAGGAATGACTCCCTTGGATTTTTGTGAGAATAAAAAAATTAAGACTATTTTAATAAAATACAATGTAAATTGAGCAACTTTTGAGGAACTTTTAATGACTGTATATCTAAAATTGCAATGGAAAATGACATGCATATGTACGATTACCAATTTGCTTTACTTCAGGCTCTTCTCTTTTACATTTATCCTGAGCATAAGGACATCTTGTATGAAATCTACAACCCGATGGTAAGTTTATAGGGCTTGGAATGTCTCCTTGCAATATTAGTTTTTCTCTAAACCTTGTATTTGGATCTGGAATTGGTGCTGCTGCAATTAAAAATTTTGTATAGGGATGAAATGGGTTTTTATAAACCTCTTTAGTTGGACCTAGCTCCATTATTTTCCCTAAAAACATAACACAAACCCTATCTGAAATATGATTTACAACATTGAGGTCATGGGATATAAAAAGATAAGTTAGATTGTTTTTTTCTTGCAGATCCTCAAGAAGATTTATTATTTGTGATTGAATAGAAACATCTAAAGCTGAAACCGGTTCATCACACACAATAAATTTTGGTTCTAGTGCCAAGGCCCTTGCTATTCCAATTCTTTGTCTTTGGCCGCCGCTAAACATATGCGGATATCTTGACATGAATGAATGCCTTAGTCCTACAAGCTCTAATAACTCCGAAGCTCTATCTTCTGCATCCTTACCTTTAAAAATTTTATGAGTTAAAAGTGGCTCCATTATTATATCCTTTACTTTCATCCTGGGATTTAATGATGCATAGGGGTCTTGAAAAATGATTTGCATTTTTCTTCTAAGTTTTCTCATTTCCCCTTCTTTTAAATTGAAAATATTTTGATTTTCAAAATATATTTCTCCGGATGTTATATCAAGAAGCCTAATGAGTGCTCTACCTAACGTGCTTTTTCCACACCCAGATTCTCCAACAAGTGCAAGGGTTTCTCTTTCATAAATCCCAAAACTTACATCATCTACTGCGTGTACTTTTGCATTTTTTCTGCTAATAACTCCCCCATCTATTGAAAAATACTTCTTAACATTTACAGCTTTTACAAGTGCGTTATTCACAATATCCCCCCTGCTCAAAATATTTCCAGCATCTCACCTTATGGTCATTACCTATATCAATAATTTCCGGTTCCTTCTCACTGCATATTTCCATTGCATCTTCACATCTTGGTTTAAATCTGCAGCCCTTTGGAAGTGATAATAGATTGGGAACCATACCCTTTATGCTGTATAATCTTTTCCTTTCAATATCTTCATTCTTTTTTGGAATTGACTTAAGCAGTCCAACCGTATAGGGATGCATAGGATTTTTGAATAATTCAAAAATTTCAGCATGTTCCATTATTTTACCAGCATACATAACATAAGCGTAATCACAAAGTTCCGCAACAACCCCCAGATTATGTGTAATCATTATTATTGAAGTGCCTATATCATCACGAAGCTTCTTCATTAAATTTAATATCTGAGCTTCAATTGTAACATCTAGCGCTGTTGTTGGTTCATCCGCAATAAGAAGCTTGGAACGACAGATTAATGCCATGGCAATCATAACCCTCTGCCTTAGACCACCAGACAGCTGATGAGGAAATGTATTGAATCTTTTTTCAGGTTCTGGAATACCAACTAACCTAAACATTTCAATTACACTTTTCTTAGCCTGTGCCTTTGTAATATCTTTTTTATGAGTTAGAATAGCTTCAGCTACCTGCTTTCCAATAGTATATACTGGATTTAGTGAGGTCATGGGTTCTTGAAATATCATAGAAATTGAATTTCCTCTAATCCCTTGCATTTCTTTAATCGATTTATTTGCAAGATCTTCACCCTCAAAGATTATTTCACCGCCTACGATTTTGCCAGGCTCTGAAACTAGCTTTAGAATTGATAAAGACGTAATGCTCTTTCCACAGCCTGATTCCCCAACAATTCCAATAATCTGCCCCCTTTTTACACTTAGGCTTACTCCATCTACAGCCGGCACTATTCCTTTATCAGTAAAAAAATGAGTTTTTAAATTGTTAATTTTAAGAAGTTCCTCTTTATTCTCCAAAATATTATCTCCTTCCTACTCTATTGTTTCAAATAAGGGTCAATTGAATCCCTTAATCCATCGCCAAAGAAATTAAATGCAAGAACAAAGATTAAAATAGCAATACCTGGTGATATGGCAACCCAAGGTGCATTGAATAGAAATTCCTTTCCATTAGATACCATAAGTCCCCAACTTGATGCTGGAGGTTGTGCTCCAATTCCTAAAAAGCTTAAGCTAGCCTCTGATAATATTGATTGTGGAATATTTAAGGTAAATAGGACAAGTAGTTGTGGTATGCAATTAGGAAAAATATGCTTTAACATAATAAGAGAATTCTTAACACCAATAGCCCTTGCTGATTCAATAAATTCTTTATTTTTAATGGATAAGGTTTGAGCCCTAACAACTCTAGCTGTACCTCCCCATCCAACGATACTTAATGCAATAAATATATTAATTAAGCTAGCACCTAAAGTATACATAACCACCATTGCAAGTAGTAGCGATGGAAATGCAAGAACCACATTAACAATACTCATTATAATGAAATCTGTTTTACCACCATAATATCCGGATATAATACCAAGAACAGTTCCTATTATCATTGAAATTAAGGTGGGGACAAGTCCGATCATCAAAGAAATACGTGCTCCATATATTATCCTAGACAAAACATCTCTCCCATACATATCTGTTCCTATCCAATGTTTCAGACTAGGCATTAAAAATTGATTATTTAAGTTGACCTTATAAGGATCATATGGTGCTATAATCGGTGCGAAAATTGCCATTAATATAACTAAAATAATTACTACTCCACTGACAGCGGCTAATTTATTTTTTTTAATAGATTTAAAAAACTCTTTAAATGCATTCTCATTTTGATAGTCATCTAGTTCTTCTAATGTATCATTGCCAATCATTTTACTCATCATGTCCACTTTCACCCCCTATTGATTGTATTTAATTCTTGGATCCAAATAAGCATATAAAATATCTGCAACTAGATTACCAATTATAACTAAAGATATTGTAAACATAACAGCTCCTTGAAGTAGGGGCATATCTCTGGTTTGAATTGCATTAACTGCAATACGTCCAATACCAGGTATACCAAATATACTTTCCGTAATCACTGCTCCTGAAAGAAGTCCAGCTACCTGAAGTGCCATAACTGTTACAACTGGCAACATTGAATTTTTTAATGCATGTCCAACAATTACTTTTATCTCATTAAGACCCTTCGCTCTTGCAGTACGTATATAATCATTCCTCATAACTTCTAAAAGACAAGACCTTGTAAGTCTTGCTATTGTACCAGCCGCGCTCCAACCAAGTACAATGGCAGGTAAAACAACATATTCCGGCCCATTAAACCCCGAAACCGGAAGTATACCGAGTTTTACTGCAAATATGTATTGAAAAATTAGTCCCGCCCAAAATACTGGCATTGATACCCCAAGTAGTGAAAAACCCATAACAAAATTATCTGCAAATGAATTTCTTCTAACTGCTGATAATATACCTGCTGGAATTCCTATAACCCATGAAACTACTGCGGCACTTAATGCTAGAATTAGTGTATTTGGAAAGGCGCCAATCAAAAGTGATGTTACTGGTCTATTTAATTTATAGGATATTCCAAGGTCACCCTTTAATGCGTTAAACATAAATCTAAAAAATCTTACATATGCTGGATCATCTAAATTCATTTGGGCTCTAACATTTGCTATAACATCTGGACTTACGTGTTCCTTCATCATAAGCGCAACTGGATCCCCTGGAACAACATTAAGTAAAGTAAATGTTAATAGTGATATTCCCAGTAAAAGAGGAATAGAAAATATAATTTTTTTTATAATGTACTTTAACATTAAATCCCTCCTTGTTTGAATATTTTTTTAATTATAAAAATTTTGGGCTATCTTAAAAGATAACCCAAAGTAAACTATTTCTCTGCAAGAGTAATACTATAATACGGCATGTTACTCCAGCCATTCCAGGATACTTTAAAATTCTTTACCCTAGGTTGAACAACAAATAAATGGTCAAGTGAGAAAAGTGGTATCCAGGCTGCATCATCTGAAACAATTGTGTTTTCAAGCTCTTGATAAAGTTTAAGCCTCTCCTCTTGATTAACCATTGAACGTGCAGTGTCAAGTTTAGCAAAAACATCGGTATCTTTATTATTAAATGATCTAGCTACTGAATTTTTTTCCGAGAAAAAAGTATATATAAAGTTATCTGGATCATTGTAGTCTGCAGACCAATCGGCTTGATACATTGCTAGTCTTCCTTCTTTTCTTTCAGCATAATAACTTGCTGAGTCCTTTTGAAGTATGTTAGCTTTTATACCCACATCAGCTAGCATGGATTGAACCGCTTCATTTGTCTTTAATGTACTTGCACTATCAGTTATCATTGCAATGTCCATAGTAAATCCATTTGGAAATCCTGCTTCTGCTAATAATTTCTTAGCTTTTGCGATATCAAAGGTTATTGGTGTAACATTAGGATTGTATCCCAAAAGTCCTGGAGGCATAATTGCATTTTCAAGTTTACCCTTTCCATAATAAAGCTTATCTAAAATTGTCTTTCTATCAATAGCCATTTGCATAGCTTTTCTAACTCTAACATCATTGAAAGGTTTTATACTCTGATTAATTGAATAGTAGTATACACCAACTCTTGGGCCGCTAACAATTTGATTTTTCCATTTATCACTCTTCTCAAAATATGGTATTTGTGATCTTGCATTATCACAATCAAAAATGTCCAATTCACCAGTTTCAAAAAGCATTCTTTCAGTTTCTACATCGGGAACTATTTTAAAGTTAATTCCTTCTATCTTTGCAACACCTCTGAAATAATCTTTAAATGCAACAGCAACACAGCTGTCATTTAATTTCCAGGAGTCTAACATGAATGGTCCTGTTCCTATTGTTTTTTTAGGATCTAGCCCAAATTGATCTCCTGCTTCTGTTGTAGCTTTTCTATTATAGATGGACCCTGCCGGTGTTGCTAAATTAGCAAGAAATGGTCCAAAGGGTTTTTCTATTGTTATCTGTATTGTATTGTCATCAATTACCTTAAGTCCACTAACTGATGTCGCTTTTCCATCTAATCGATCATTGGCTCCTGCTATCATATTTAAAAAATCTGTGTTTAATGCTTTAGTTTTTGGATCTAGCATTCTATCAAATGTATATAAAACATCATCTGCCTTAAATATTTCACCATTATGAAATTTAACATTTTTTCTTAGATGAAAAGTATATACGAGTCCATCCGCAGAAGCTTCCCACGTCTCAGCAAGTCCCGGAACCAATTTAGATTGACCTGGGCTAGTAGTTTCAATTTCCACAAGTCTATCAAAAATGTTTAACGGAAGTGCATAAGAATCTGTGGTTTTTTGAGCATCAGCCGTTCCAGGATCTGCAGCCATTGAAACCTTTAAATAATTTGTGGTATCTTTTTTTGAACACCCGGTAAAAGAACTAATTATAATAATACCCAGTACAACCATTAAAAAGCTTATTGCATATTTTTTTTTCATTTTAATATCCCCCCCACTTTTATAAATTACCAACATATATTATAATTGTTAGTATACACAAATTGGTTTTTAATTGCAATAAAAATCTAAATTTTCCTTCATATATTTAATAATAACCGTCTTAAAAATACCATCATTCTGCATCTATTGTTGTAAGGCCATGGCGTTCCATAACGTCTGTTAGAAAATTAATATTCACCCTTTCTTATTCCACGCTATTCTAATTTCTGCAAGTTTCGTCTAGGAATTCGTCAAAATTCGAAGACGTATTAAGTTCTATTTCAAAATCATCAACAAGTATTATGCCACAACACCGACTTTTGCCTGCATGCATCCTATCATACACTGTATTCGGTATATCTCTTCCATAGAACAAATTTCAGACCTTAATCCTTTGTTAATATCTATGACTCACTTGTTATTAAGTATAACGATAATTAAACGATAATATAGTAAAACAACAATGAAAGGGGAAGTATTTATATATGGATACTATTGGATTCAAAGGGATTGAGACCTCACCTTATACCATTCCAAATGATACAAAAAAAGCAGATAATAAAAATGATATAAATAATGATACTTCAAAAATCCAAGTGGTAAAACAATATTTAGGAACTGATACATTTGTTAAATCCACAGAAAAAGACATAGCAGATTCAACCTATAAGCCTGCAAAAAAGAAACTTTCTACAGAAGAAGTTGCAGCTTTAAAAGAAGCACAGGAAAATTTTAAAACAGAGCTTATAAAGAAATTCATAAGTGATACAATAAATAACCAGAATAAGTTACTTGGAAAATCAACTGATAGTACGATTAGTGAAATGTCAAAAGAAACTACAGATTTACTTACTAAAATATTCGGCTCTGTAGGAAACGCATACCCAGAATTGGCAACTACTCCAGAAGGTGCAAAGTTAGCAATAGAAGAAGGTGGATCATATTCTGTAACTGCAGTTGCAGATCGTATAATGACCATGGCGCAATCTATAGCGGGAGATGATCCAATCAAACTTCAACAAATGAGAGTTGCAGTAGAAAAAGGATTTTCACAAGCAGGATTAGATTTTAAAAGTGCAACAAAGAGTGATTTACCACAAATTAGCAAAGATACCTGCACTGAGGTTATGAGGAGATTTGATGAATTGCAGAATAAAACCGAATAAATAGTCATTTATTCTATTATGGCCCTGTGACTTACCATCACAGGGCCATAATATTAAAAAGAAAATCATAAATTAAGATCTGAAAATTCCACTTGTATATTTTGATTTCTGCTTTTCACTTCATTATTATATAATATGTTTTCATTAAGTACCTTTCTTGAAGGAATCATAACTGTAAACTTACTTCCTTTCCCCAATTCACTTTCAACATATATACTACCACCATGTAATTCTGCAATCGACTTAACTAAACTTAAGCCAATACCCGTACCTTCTGCATTTCTTGATAGCGATTTGTCTACTTGCTTAAATCTATCAAATATCATATTCAAGTCCTTCTCATCAATGCCAATACCATTATCCTTGATTGATATCTCAACAAATTCATTCTTATCATTAATATCTACAAATATTTCATCACCGACCTCTGAAAATTTTATTGCATTTGAAATAAGGTTTAATACTATTCTCTCTATCTTTTCTGGGTCACAAGCAATAAATTTTTCTTCTATATCCGTATCAAATATAATATTTAAACCTTTACTGTCAGTAAGATTAGTTACAGACATCACTATTCCCTCTACAACTTCCACTATATTGTTATTTGATAAGTTAAGTTCAAAAAATCCCGCTTCAATTTTTGATAAATCTACTATATTATTAATAAGTTTAGATAATCTATAGGAATTTTGCTTAATTGAGTCTATATACTTAATAATTGAATTTTTCTTTTGGTCAAGTGATCCACTATTGCAATATAAGCTAAATAACTGAGCCGTTGCACATATAACATTTAGTGGTGTTTTGAGTTCATGAGATATATTAGCAAAAAATTCCTCCTGTGCTTTCAATGCTTCTTCCATTACTATATTAGACTTAATTTCAGCAGTAACATCTATTACTAAAATTAATATTTCTTCTATTTCTCCATTTACATCAATCATGGGCTCAAAAATAACATTAAAATAAATGTTGTTTCCATTTACAATATAATTTTTTTTATTTAAATACTTAGTTCTCTTTTCTTTTATCACTTCATTAATACACTGGTAATATTCACTTATTTTCAATTTTCCAATTAAATCTTCCATCTTATTATCTATTATTTGCCTGATTGATTTAATATCAGGTCGGAGCAATTTAATGTTACTAAACGCCTTTTTATTAATATCCACAATCTTTAAATCTGGACATGATAATCTAACAACAGGTAAATCAAAAGTATCAATCATTCTGTTCAAGAATTCATATCTACTTCTTATAGCTTCTTCATGTTTAAAATAGTCTGTCATATCCCTACTGCAAAGCACACCTAAAATAAATTTTCCTTCACTGCCATAAATAGGCGTTCCACTAATATCTAGCTGCAATGTTTTATGAGGAAATTTTACTGCTATTCTCATATTTTTAAATTTTTCACCACTCATGACACGGGCTGGAGTATTTTCCGAGTCGATTTTCACTCCATTTTTATCATAAAACTCAGATTGTTTATACTCATTATCTATATTGTCTAAGCATTTATTAGATGGGAAATACATTTTCCTTGCTGACTTGTTAATTAAAATATATTTTCCTTTATTATCAAAAATAGTAATACCATCAGCTATATTTTCTATAATAGCTTCTAATTCTTTTTTTTGTTCTTCGATTTTTCTAGATTGAGTTATAGTTTCTGTAATATCATGAAAACAAGATACTACCATATTTAAATCTCCATTGGTATTATAAATTGGAATTGAACTAACTTCCACAAAAAAACCTTTACTAGGATATTTTAAGAAGACCTTAGCATTTTCTACTCTTTCACCTCTTAATGCTCTAATTGCTGGAAAATTTTCAAATAGTATCTCATCGCCTTTCATATCAAATAATTTAGCAATTTTAAATACATCATCTAAGCCAGTTAATTTGTCCGATTGATAAAGTAACCTCTTAGCTTCTGGATTTACTATTATAAATTTGCCATTATTATCAGCGATCATTACCCCTTCAGATAAATTTTCAATTATACTAATTAGTTGTGTATTTTGTTGTTCTAACTGTTCCTTTTGCTGCCTGATTATCTTGTTTTGTCGTTCTAAACTTTGATTATTTAAAACTCTTTCAGTAACCTCAATACTAGCTTCAAAATCAAGTCTAGCATTTGGTTTTTCTACAAATGTATATGCTTTCTCATTTGCTTGGGCACCTTGAAAAAGTGATATATCAACTTCTCTTGTTTCAAGAAACTTTGTAAAAATATATCCTGAATACTTGCCACTAATATCATCAAGAAGTATTTGCGAATTTATTTTTAGCATGTCTCCTATTTCTATAAGTGATTTACCTAATAATTCATCCATTGTAAAACCTATAAAATCAATAAATTCTTTATTAACCTTTGTTATAATTTTATTACACGAATACAAATATGGATCCATTCTTCTGTTATTGAAAATATTTTCCATTATATGTCCCCCATCTTATAATCACTCACGTATTATCCACTAACTCTAGTAGCATTATATTGCTTTATAAAATCAATAAAAAATTGTTTATAAAAATTTATATCAAAGTCCTATTCTTTATGTATAAGACGAATTAAAGATACAAAGTAAAAAACAAATTTGTTTGACCAATTCTTAATCTTTTCAATTAAGTTAACTTCAGTAGCTTTTAATTTCACTGTGACAACACAATTAGCTTTTAAATTATAATCGGCTGACGCAACAGTAATGGTAGCACTTCCTGCCTTAATTGCAGAAACATTCCCTTCATTATCAACAGTTGCTACAGTTTTATCACTGCTCCACCATCTAAGATTTTTGTTTGTTGCATCTGATGGATTTACATTTGCTACTAACTTATTAGTAGCACCTTTATATAAAGTCAATTCATTTTTATCAAGTGTAATCTCATTAACTGGAACTGTAACTGATACAGTGCAGATAGCCTTAAACTTTCCATCTTCTGTAGACACTGTAATCTCAGCTAAGCCTTCACCCTCTGCAGTAACTCTGCCTAAATTATCAACAGTTGCAACATTTGCATTATTACTAGTCCAAGTTACATTTTTATTTGTTCCGTTAGTAGGAGATATACTAACACTCAAAACAGCTTTCTGTCCTTTTGTTAATTTAAGTTCAGTATTTGAGAGGGTTATTCCTGTTACAGGAACAACTGAAACTATATTGGTTTCTATTTTTAATATTGAACCTCCAATAGCACCAAAAAGTTCATTATTAACCCAATAATGTTTCAATCCATCTAAAATATTTAATTTTATTGGTTGACTACCATCGTTCTTGATAAAATAGTCTCCATTATTAATTCTTGCAACTACATATCCTTGTGCACTAAGAGACTGTATATATGAATCCGTTCCAAAGTATGTGAGTTGCTTACTGCTTCCATCTTTCCAAAGAAATATTTGTTTTATACCGTTAACATAATTTGTATAAGCTACATATCCATTATTAACGGTATAATCCCTGCCTGGGGAGAACTCACTACTAATTGAAGTGGCAATTAATTGTTCTTTCCCATCAACATTTAAAATTAAATAATCTTCACTTTGATTAATTCTATGTTTCCTATACAGCGTAATATTCCCATCTGTCATAGGGTATACATTAAAATAGCTACTATCAGTCGAAAGCTTATACGTACTTCCATTATAATATTTATAGGTATTATAATTAAATGTAGTATCTCCTGACCCTGACCATCCTGTTGCTGTCGCAAAAGCTACTTCTCCTTTTGTAGTAACATTATTTTCACAATTAAGTGCTTCATTTGAAATTTGAATTATATTATTAGTTGCTAAGTCTTTTAAATACAGTTGATGTCCACTAGGTATTCCTGTGGTATCAATTGATTTCAAATCCCCATTCCAAATCGCATAATTACCAGATACTTTTAAAGACGTACTTGAATTTAATCTTCCCTGGAAGCTTATCTCACCATTCTTAAATTCAAACAAGCTGTCACATGCATAAGATGGTTCAATATTTTGAGCAACAAACATAGCTCCTAAAGGTGTTAAAAATCCATATCTCACTAAATTTTTTGAATTTGAAAATATTAGTTGCTCACTGGATGTTTGTAAATCTTTTATTCTTATTTCATTATTAACTGTTCTATATAATATCTTATTATTTTTATAATCTAGTATTTCTCCATCTATTTTACTTTCTATATCTAATAATGAACTACTATCGATGTTAATTTTTTTTAGTATATTATTAGTCCCGCCCGTTTCATTTGAAACTTCAAATCTTATGTACTTACTTTGTCCATTGTATTTACTTAGATCAACCTGAGTATTAATTTTATCTATTGCTTCAAATAATTTTTCACCACCGTAATTATAAGTTGAAATATAAGCTTTTATCATACATTTCTCACCAGCCAAATCACTCGCTTCAACATTTATGTTCAATTTGCCATTTACAAAGTCAAAGTCTTTAGGAGAAATAACATTCAATTTTGGATTCTGAGTATGCTTAAATATAGTTTTATTCGTTACACTATTTCCAAAAGCATCCTTAACAGTTACTTCAACAGTTTTGTCACCTCTAGATAACCCATTTAGATTTAAATTACCAACCCAACCAGGATTTGATTCATCATTTAATGCATAAGCATTATCACTATATGTTAGTGTAGTTTCCCTACCTTCAACTTTTGCCCTAACCTCTGTTACTTGATATTTAGAACTTGGCTTTGAAATAATAACTTTTAAATCATCATATTGTATAGAATTAGATATTGGTGATATTATACTAAAATTTATTACTGTTTCTGCCTTAGCTACAGATTGAATAAAACAAAAGGAAATTAAAAAAATAATTAAAGTTTGATGTATTATTAATTTTAGTAGTCTTTTCATAAACTCCCCCCTTAAAATAGTTAACCACATTATACCACTAGCTCCTTACTAATACTAAAAACAGAGCCCTTAATTGTTTGCTTCTCCCATCAAAGGCAAGCAAACATTAATTGTAGTTCCCACATTTACTTTACTAGTTATAGTTACCCCAAAGTCACTTCCATAGAGGAGTTTAATCCTATTATCCACATTTTTAATTCCTATTCCTGTAAAATGTTTGTGCTTTGAAGTAGGTGAAGAGTATAGATTCTGTAGTTGAGATTCTTCCATACCTATTCCATTGTCTATTATTTCGCAAAGTAATTTATTGTTTTTGGCCGATATAAATACGTGTATACGACCTTCCGCATCTCCCAAAAATGCATGGAAGAGCGCATTCTCAATAAAGGGCTGCAGTACTAGCTTTGGAAGCCTATACCTTGCACACTGCTCAAATACATGAAAATTAACCTTTATATTATCGCCACATCTAGTTTCATTTATAAAGACATAGTTTTTTAAGTTTTCTACTTCTTGCTCTACAGTAATGGTTTCACTGGTTTCGCTAATGGTATTTTGCAATAGTGAAATGAAGGAATTTATAGTTTCGCTTGCCTTAACTTTATCTTCCTTTAGCACTAGCAATTTAATAGAAGCTAGGGTGTTATAAATAAAATGAGGATTAATTTGCATTTGTAGAGCGGCTAGTTCTGATTTTCTTTGCTCCTTTTGAGCAATAAGTAACTTTTCTACATAATTATTTATATCATCTAACATATAGTTAAAAGAACTGCTTAATTTTTTGATTTCAGAGCTTCCTCCTAGATTTATGTGATTATTAAAGTTTCCTTCAGTTATTTTAGACATTTCTTTAACTAAAACTCTTAAAGGCTTTATAGTTTTTCTTGTAATTACAAATAGTATTAACACAGAAATAGCTATTATTATTCCGCAAATCAGAACTATTTCTTTTATATCATACATATCTGCTAACGCTAGCTTTGTATCTACAAGATTCACTAAATAGAAATTGTAAATGGGCATGTACTCAGCTATTACCGTATAACTTTTGTTGTTTATTTTTATATTTTTAAATTTAAGATTATCACTATCTATTTGTTTTGCTATATTAAGCAAATTTATATCAATAGTCCCGATAATACTTTCTTTATTAGAAGAAACAATAGTACCATCAGAAGATATTATTGCAACATCATTGCTTTTAGTTGTAAAGTTAGAATAGAGCTTTTTAAAGGTATTTTCATTTATACTTATATACAGCATTCCAAATTGCTGCTTTGTCCTTTGATCTTTTAATACCTTTGTAGCCACAATAACATTTTTATGCTGAGTCAAACTATTAAATCCAGAGTTACTATATTGGTATAGTAATTTATCTGGGTTTTTAAGAGAGTTTTTTGTTATTTGATTTTCTTTAATATCCTTCACAGAAGTGGTTAATAAGGCAGAGCTTCTTATAAATGTAGAATTATTAGCGCCAATTAATAAAAAATCAATGTCTTTAGAATCCAAATTAGCATCATCAATTTTTAAATGCTGCTTAAGATTATATATAATATTGGATTGCTCTATTATACTAGTGTTATATTCACTAAGATATCGTCTAAAGGCCCAACTATTGTTCACAGTATTCATAAGACTTATAAGTTTATCATTTAAATCAGCAGAATTAGCTCCAATTTGATTTAAAATCTTAGTGTTTGTAATACTAAAGTTATTAATAAATACTTTCTTTGAAATATTCATTATTGTAAATGCAGTTATAATAGAAATACTAATACTGCTAATTAACATAATCAATGTTAACTTAAAAAATAAACTATTGTTTCTTAATTTATTTATAATTTTACCCATAGGTCAACCTCTTTTGCCATCTAGAATATTTCTTCTAAATTTACTTGGAGTAAGCTTTTTAAATTTTTTAAATACCTTACAAAAATAACTATGATCTGAATATCCCACCATAAAACTTACTTCTGAAACTGGAATTTCTTCATTTCCTAAAAGCTCAGCAGCTTTTTCAAGGCGAATTTTATTAAGATATTCGCTAAAGCCCTCCGCGTTATGAGAGCTAAAATATGAGGATAAATAATAATAGTTAAAATGAAATTTATCAGCTACTTGTTTAAGTGACAATTGCTCATAGTAATGATTTGAGATGTATTCAATTATTTTATTTATCATATGATCATTTAGTTTACTCTCTTCATTATTTAATAAGGAGCTTGTCTCTTTTGTTATGATATCTAAGATTTGTAATAATTCATGGGTTGATTTAGTTTCATCTATTCTTTGAAAATATTCCAACTTTGAATTGTTCATTTCTTCCACATTGAAATTAAGTTCATCTAAAATATTTATAATATTATATAGGGCATTTTCAAAAAGTGTTTTTAATTCGAATTCATTAATGTTGCAACTGTCTATAGACTGGTATATATACTCCTTTAAATAATTTAAAGCCTTATCAATATTAAGTAAATGTATTTGCTCAGAATAATACTTAAAATCAAATTTCACTTTTAAACAATTTTTAGGTAACTCCTCATAAGTGATAAGATTTTTACCTTTAAAGTAAAACTTATATCCAAATAGTGGTTTGAAATTATTTGTATAAGTATCTTCTAATTTATATAAGGAATTGAAAATCTCACTTAATACAAAAAATATTTCAGGAATATCCTTTGAAATTTCTAAAAGCATGTGGTTTATTCCATCTAAAACCACAGAATAATTTTCAATTTTAAAATTTATTATAAGTATGAATATATTACTTTCTGCTTCCACTTCATAATATATTATGTCTTTTAAATATTCTTTTGCAGCTTTTGATAAAATAGATCTTAGAGATAAAAGGCTCATGGAATTAATGTTATTTATTTTCTTGATATTATCCCCTATAAGAAAAAAAGAGTCATGAGGAAAAGTATCCTCTAATGTTTTTTCATTAAAATCAGTATAAAACCCAGAAATTAATTTAGTTAATATATTATTAACATTTATAGTACTACTATTTTCAGAAGAAGGCATGATAAAATTAGGGATATTACTAGCAGTGTTTTTCAAAAGCAAAACCAGCTCTTGAGGATTTAATTTTGGCTTCAAAACATAATCCTTTACACCTAGTTTGAAAGTGTCTTTCACATAATTAAAATCACTATAACCGCTTAAAATAACTATTTGTATTTCAGGATATTTTGTTTTCACTATCTTTGCTAAATCCACACCATCCATGACAGGCATAACTATATCTGATATTATAATATGGGGTTTAAGCTTATCTATAAACTCTAAAGCTTCTATTCCATTAGAAGCCTCCCCTATTATTTCGAAGCCTTCTTTATTCCAATCCACTAGATGTTTTAAGCCTTGTCTTAACAAATACTCATCATCTACTATTAAAATTTTACATAGGTCACTCAATGGTATCAAATCCTTTAAAATTATTTTATATAATTGAGTTGTATTATTGATTACAGTATATAGTAATATTAATATTATTTCAATTAGTAGTAGAGACTAGGCCAATGTAATTGTATACAAAAATAATTATAGAATCACAAAAAAGTACTAATTTATATTTATATATAAATTTCCTTTATTAAAATAACACAAGTTTATATAAATTTATTACTACTTGATTTTTAAAATTAGATATAAACTAAAGTTAGGAAATGTTGTAAACGTTTAATAAATAAAAAACCAAATTTAGAGGGGGATTTTAATTATGAAAACCAAAAAACTAATAGCTCTTGCTCTAACCGCTATTATGACACTGAGTATAGCCGGCTGTGCAAAGGATAGTAAAAAAAGTGCTACTACAGATACTACAAGCAAAAAACTTATAATATGGGCTTGGGATGGAACTTTTAATGTGGTTGCTGCTAAAGAAGCAAAAGCAATTTATGAAAAAAATCATAAAGGTGTAGATGTACAAATAGTAGAAATGGCTCAAAACGATATTGTACAAAAGTTAAATACAAATCTTAGTTCTAATACAACGACAGGGTTACCTAATATAGTTCTTATTGAAGATTATAGATCCCAAAACTTTTTGACTTCCTATCCTGATGCTTTTAAAGATATGTCTAGCAAGGTTAAGACAGAGGATTTTATGGATTATAAGCTTAAGTCAGATAGTGCAAATGGAAAGCTTTATGGAGTTCCTTTTGATAGTGGTGTGGCTGCACTATTCTATAGAACAGATTTAATAGAAAAGGCTGGATATAAAAAAACAGACATGGAAAATATAACTTGGGAAAAATTCATAGAGATCGGTAAAGCAGTAAAAGCGAAAACTAGAAAAGCAATGCTCACCTTAGATCCTAATGATTTAGGAATATTAAGAATAATGATGCAATCAGCTGGTGAGTGGTATGTAAAAGAGGATGGAAAGACAGTAAATATAGCAAACAATGTAGCTTTAAAGGAAGGCATTAAAATATACAAACAGCTTATGGAATCAGGAATAGTAAAACAGATTTCTGATTGGGATCAATTTGTTGGTGCATTCCAAAAGGGCGAGGTTGCGTCAGTTCCTACAGGCTGCTGGATCTCAAGTTCAGTAACTAAAGCAACAGATCAAAGTGGAAAATGGGCAGTAACGGCAATACCAAAATTAGGTGCAGTTAAAACCTCAGTAAATGCTTCTAACATTGGAGGAGCAAGTTGGTATGTTTTAGATAAGGTTGGAGATTCAGAACTTGCTTCAGATTTCCTTGCTAAAACTTTTGGTTCAAATAAAGACCTTATGAATACACTAGCCGACAAAATTAATCTTACAAGTACCTTAAAAGCGTCTTCAACTACAGCTAACTATCAAAAATCCGTTGATTTTTATGGCGGACAAAAAATATTACAGGATTTATCTAAATGGACATCAGAAATACCTCCAGTGAACTATGGATTATACACTTATAGTATAGAAGATTTATTAACTGGAACAGTTCAATCTATAGTTAAGAGTGGTACCGGCATTGATAAAGCACTTCAAGATGCACAAAAGCAAGCAGAATCTGCTGTGGTTAAATAGCTAAACTTAAAATATAATCCTTTGTTAATCAATGATTGACAAGGGATTAACTTATAAAAAGGAGGCTGAACCATTGAAAAAAAACAAGTTAAACAAAAAATATGATGTGGTAGGTTGGTTATTTACATTGCCTAGTATAGTTATAATAATTTCTTTCGTTTTTTATCCTATGATACAAGCGTTTATTACCTCGTTAAAATCAGGTATGGGTAATAATCTTAAATTTGTAGGACTTTCAAATTATTCTAGATTATTTACTGATGATACATTTCAAAAATCAGTCGTTAATACTCTCATTTATTTAGTAGTACAAGTTCCCATAATGATTCTACTTGCATTGTTTATATCGGTACTCTTAAATGATAAAAATTTAAAATTCAAAGGTTTTTTTAGAACTGCAATATTTCTACCTTGTGTAACCTCCTTGGTTGCTTATTCTGTAATATTTAAAAGTTTATTTTCAAATGATGGGTTGATGAATAAACTGCTATTAAACATACATTTAATAGCTGCTCCCATAGAATGGATTACTAGTCCCTTTTGGGCTAAATTAACTATAATCATTGCTATAACTTGGCGTTGGACTGGTTATAACATGATATTTTATCTAGCTGGACTACAAAACATTGATCCATCAATTTATGAAGCAGCAAAAATAGATGGAGCCAGTGGCATGAAGCAATTTTTTTATATCACTGTCCCCTTATTAAAACCAATTATTTTATTTACTACTATTATTTCAACTACAGGTACTTTGCAATTATTTGATGAAGTAATGAATATAACTAAAGGTGGACCAGGAAATGCGTCAACTACAATATCACAGTACATATACAACTTAAGTTTTAAATATAGTCCTAATTTCGGTTATGCAGCGGCGGTATCTTATACTATTGTAATTATGATAGTTGTATTATCCTTAGTACAATTTAAAGTGGCAGGTGATGATAAATGAAAAAGATTAGAAACTCATTTAAATATATATTTTTAATAATAGTATCCATAATTTCTATTTTCCCATTTGTATGGATGCTAATAAGTATGACAAATGAATCTGTGGATGTGTCTAGGGGATCCTTAATTCCAGGAATGCATTTGTTTGATAATATGAAAAATCTATTTAATTCTGATTTGAACTTTTCCACATCTTTATGGAATTCGGCTAAAATTGCCATTATAACAACAATTTTAGCACTAATAGTAGCTTCCCTTGCAGGATATGGTTTTGAAATATATAAGAATAAAACCAGGGATAGAATTTTTAATTTTCTATTACTATCCATGATGATTCCATTTGCAGCGTTAATGATACCCTTGTTTAAGATGTTTAGCACCTTTAGTGTTTTTGGTTTAAACACAGCGGCGGCAGTAATAATTCCTAGTATATCTACTGCGTTTTTAATTTTCTTTTTTAGACAAAATACTAAGTCTTTTCCAAAGGAAATCTTAGAAGCGGGACGTATTGATGGATTAAATGAAATTCAAATATTCACAAGAATTTATGTACCTACAATGAAATCTACTTATGCAGCTGCTGCAATTATTACCTTTATGAGCAGTTGGAATAATTATATGTGGCCTCTTATTGCGCTTCAAAGTCCTGAAAACAGAACAGTTCCGCTAATTATTTCTACCATGGGCTCATCTTATTCTCCTGATTATGGTATGATAATGGCGGGAATTGTAATAGCTACACTTCCAACAGCACTAGTTTTCTTCTTAATGCAAAAACACTTTGTTGCAGGGATGCTAGGTTCTGTTAAATGTTAATATGTATTATAATTAATCAGTGTACAAGCAGTACACTAGATATAATAAGGAGATGGATTTATGAATTCTAGAATTCCAAGTTTAGATTGGCTTTCTGATACATCAGTTTTTGCTGTTAACAGAATTGAAGCTCATTCAGATCATAGATATTATTTGACAAAAACGGAAGAAGCAATTGGAGAAATGACACTTAGGCAGTGTTTAAATGGAAATTGGAAGTTCAGCTATGCAATAAATCCAAGCTCCAGGATAAAAGAATTTTATAAACCTGAATTTGATTGCCATTGTTTTGAGGACATAGAAGTTCCTGCACATATACAGCTTCAAGGTTATGATAAGCCTCAATATATAAATACCATGTATCCTTGGGATGGCCATAGCGATTTATTGCCACCACAGATATCAGAGGAATATAATCCTGTGGGAAGCTACGTAAAGTATTTTAATATTAATGAAAACATTAGTGGAAAGCCTTTATATATTTCTTTTCAAGGGGTGGAAAACGCTTTTTACCTTTGGTTAAATGGTGAATTTGTAGGCTACAGTGAGGATAGCTTTACACCCGCAGAGTTTGATTTAAGTAGCTATATTAAAGAAGGAGAAAATAAACTAGCTGTGGAGGTGTATAAAAGATCCACAGGAAGCTGGCTAGAAGACCAGGATTTTTGGCGTTTTTCAGGAATATTTAGGGATGTATACCTATATACTATTCCCAAAACTCATATTCAAGACTTATTTGTAAAAACAGACCTAGATAAGTCTTATAAAAATGCAGTTTTAAGATTGGATTTAAAGGTAATGGGCGAAATTAATTCTACCATAGATTTAGAGCTAATGGATAAAACTGGAATAGTGGTTGTGAAAAATATAGGGGTTCCTCTGGAAAATAGTCTACCTTTAACATTAAATATTAGTAATGTAGAGCTTTGGAGTGCTGAAAAGCCATACCTTTACACCCTTATAGCTATCATTCGAGATGCTTCAGGAAAAGTAGTGGAGGTGGCATCACAAAAGGTCGGTTTTAGAAGCTTTGAAATGATAAATAAGGTTATGCACATAAATGGTAAACGCATAATGTTTAAGGGCATAAATCGTCACGAATTTAACGCTAGGACAGGTAGAGCTATAACTAAAGAAGATATGCTATGGGACATAAAATTCTTAAAACAAAACAATATAAATGCGGTAAGAACCTCTCATTACCCCAATCAAAGCTATTGGTATGATCTTTGTGATGAATATGGTATATATTTAATAGATGAAGCCAACTTAGAAACTCATGGTTCTTGGCAAAAAATGGGTAAGATTAAACCTGATTGGGTTATTCCAGGAAGTAAAAAGCAGTGGCTAGACATTGTACTTGATAGAGCAAACTCTATGGTAGAAAGGGATAAGAATCATCCCTCCATTTTAATATGGTCCTGTGGTAATGAATCCTTTGGTGGAGAAAATATATACAAGATGTCTGAGTATTTTAGAAAGAAAGACCCCTCAAGATTAGTTCATTATGAAGGTGTATTCCAGGATAGGAGCTATAATGAAACTAGTGATATGGAAAGCAGAATGTATGCTAAGGTTTTTGAAATTGAAGAGTATTTAAATAACTCTCCAACAAAACCATATATAAGCTGTGAATACATGCATGCCATGGGGAACTCTTGTGGAGCAATGCACAAATATGTGGAACTAGAAAACAAGTATCAGCTTTACCAAGGTGGCTTTATTTGGGACTATATAGATCAGTTTCTACTTAAAAAAGATAGATTAAATCAGGAAGTTTTGGCTTACGGAGGAGATTTTGACGATAGACCCACGGATTACAACTTCTGTGGCAATGGTATAGTTTATGCAGATAGAAAACCCTCTCCAAAGGCGCGCGAAGTAAAAAAACTATATGCAAACTTAAAATTAATTGGGGACAGAAATGGAGTTGTAATTAAAAATGAAAACCTATTTATAGATACTTCTGATTATATTTTAGAGTATTCCTTAGATTTTAATGGAAGTGAAATTTACAAGGACTATATTACAGTTATTGTTGAGGCTGGCCAGGAGAAATATGCAAGTCTTAAACTCCCTGAAGTGAAAACCTCAGGAGAATATGCATTGAATACATGCTTCAAGCTTAAAAATAATAATATTTGGGCAGAGGCTGGGCATGTGATAGCCTTTGATCAATATATTTTTGAACTAGAGGGAGCCCCTACTACTAAAAAGTTAACTAAACTTCATGTAGTTTATGGAGATGTAAATATTGGAGTTAAAAACGAGGATTTTAGTGTTTTATTTTCAAAACAAGAAGGTGGAATTGTATCTCTTAGATATTTTGGCACAGAAATGATAACACGAACTCCACTGCCTATTTATTGGAGAGCTATGACGGATAATGACAAGGGAGCGAGTCATGGTTTTAGGTGTGGACAATGGCTTCAAGCAAGTTTGTTCCAACGCTGCATCGATGTCAAGGTTTTTGAAGATGATTTCAGCATTACTGTAGAATATACATATGCACTGTTAGCTACAACCCAGGGTGAAGTGAAGGTAGCCTATACTGTATATTCAAATAGTGACATCAAAGTAAGCTGTGATTATAAAGGAATTAAAGGTCTGCCAGAGCTACCCATATTTGGAATGGAATTTAAATTATCCGCCAATTATGATACATTCAAGTGGTATGGCCTGGGACCAGAAGAAAATTATGTTGACAGGCTACATGGAGCTTCACTGGGGATTTATGAGAAATCTGTAAAAGAAAATGTTTCAGGGTATATTGTACCTCAGGAAAGTGGAAACCATACTGGAGTTAGATGGGCAAAGATAAAAAATAAGAATGGATTTGGTATTGAATTTGCAGCTATTAACTCCCCTTTTGAACTTGGAGTATCTCCATATACAGCCTATGAACTTCAAAATGCATTGCACCATAATGAACTTCCAAACGTGAATTATACAGTAGTAACCATTGCAGCAAAGCAGATGGGAATAGGTGGGGATGATAGCTGGGGAGCACCAGTTCACGCAGAATACCTTATAGATTCCTCAAGAGATATTCATTTTGAATTTATAATGAGGAAATATACAGAAGAGTAAACGCAAAAAAATATATATACAATCCCAAATAGAAAGTATATATATCTTCTTTATATATATATGCACTACACGTGCTTATTGTTACAAAAGATAACATTTGAATAACTTATATACTTTTACTTATTAATAAATACTCCAAGGATAGACCCTTCTATCCTTGGAGTATTTTTATAGTATCGCCATTAACAATCTCAGGCTAATCTCATAATATAATGTAGGGACAATACTATCTATAAAATAAAGGAAGTGTATATATGACCATCTCAGAAAAAGAAAATATTTTTAATAGTAAAGATGCGATATTACTTGCAGCTATGTGCTATCAGACATATCCATTCTTTCTAGAGGAAACGCTCATCCTGCCAAAGGGCTATGAGCTTCGATATACCATTCGTGCTTTTGCTAATGTAGAGAATCCTAAGGAAGAAGTATTCGGTTTTATTGCAGAGTCAAAAGATAAAATCATTATAGTGTTTAGAGGATACGCTTCATATCCTGCAGACCTTATTGCAGCATATGACATACTCCAAGTGCCATACCCTTTTGTTGAAAATGGTGGAAAAACCTCACGCGGATTTACATGTATCTATCAATCGACAAGAGACAAGTTAATTAGGCAATTAGACAAACTATCTGCAACGAAAAAGCTGTTTGTTACCGGTCATAACTACGGAGGAGCTTTGTCAACTTTAGCTGCTTTAGATATTGCATTGAATACCGGGTTTAAGAATCCTATAGTGTATACCTATGGCAGTCCCCGTGTCGGAGATCCTGACTTTGCTTTCCGATTTAACAAAGAGGTTAAAAATAGTATACGAATTGTTAATATTCATGACTCTTTTCCTACTTTCCCAGCGCGAGAGTATCCACCTCCTTTTACAGAGGAAGGATTATTGTATCAACACGTAAAAACAAAGTATCCGATCTCTTTTCAATTGAATGATACACCTCGCAATGATAGTATTGGCTGCTATTTTAAAAACCTTAGCCAAATGAACCCTGATTTTGCCCGAGCATTCTGTTCTGAAAACCCAGGTTTTTGTCCCAATACAGAAATATGTTTTCCTTTTCAAGGAACATGCAAGTGTCCGACGCATTGCATAAAAGAAAGAAGTTGAATTTATGGATATCTCATGCATAGAGAATATTTTTAATAGTGAAGATGCCATACTGCTTGCTGCAATGTGTCATCAGGCAAATCTACTTTTTGAAGAGGAAGAGCTTATTTTACCCAAAGGCTTTGAATGTCGATATATCATTTGCGCTCTTGCCGGCGTTGAGAAACCGGAACCAGAAGTGTTTGGTTTTATTGCAGAGTCACAAGATGAAATCGTTATGGCTTTTAGGGGAACAGATTCATTTAAGGATAATGAGTCGGACCAAGACTTATATCAAGTACCCTATCCTTTTGTCAGAAATGCGGGAAAAACCCATCGAGGATTTACATAATTTATCAATCAACCAGAGACAAATTAATCAGAGAATTAAACAAGCTTTCTACAACAAAAAGACTATTAATTACCGGTTACAGTTTAGGGGGAGGTTTGTCAGTGTTGGCTGCTTTAGATATTGCAGTGAACACCGGTTTTAAGAATCCTATCGTATATACCTATGGTAGTCCCCGTACCGGAGACCCTGACTTTGCTTTCCAGTTCAACCAAACGGTAAAAAATAGTATTCGTATTTTCAACGTCCATGACATTATTCCTACTTTACCGGATCAAGCCTATCCACCTCCTTTTACAGAAGAAGGATTGTATTATCAACATGTAAAAACAGGTTATACCCTCTCTTTTCAACTGAATAGTATAGCCCGTGATCATTTTATTAGCTGCTATTTCAAAAATCTTAGCAAAAAGAATCCTGATTTTGCCCGAAAATTATGTGCTGGAAATCCAGGTTTTTGTCCTGATACGGGAGTATGTGTTCCGTTTGAAGGAAAATGCAGTGAGAATAATTCAACTTGGGGTTGGAAGAAATGTTTTAAGCATCATGATAAAGAACCCGAACTGACCGGACGTATTGTTTTTCCAGGAGATCCACAATATAACGCTGCCCGCCAAGAGTTCAACACCTTCTTCAATAGATTCCCGTTGGTCATCGTCTTTGCCCAGGCAACACAGGATGTAGCTAATGCCGTACGCTGGGCACGTTTTTGGAACGTACCGATCCGCATGCGCTCCGGCCGCC
>Ga0209125_1001010_pt1 | contig 30067 bp, 23 predicted proteins | sample BarGraIncub1131A_FD_184503 | JGI IMG/M metagenome (GOLD analysis project Ga0209125, IMG submission 184503) | Arctic peat soil microbial communities from Barrow, Alaska - Barrow Graham LP Incubations 11-31A (SPAdes) (version 2) | ecosystem: Environmental > Terrestrial > Soil > Wetlands > Peat... | reverse complement strand
AAAATAAAATGTTATTTCATTTCTTTACCTATTTCTCTGTTTAATTTTCAAAGACCAATTTACTTTGTCATCATGTGACGACTTCTACTACTTTACTAGATACTTCTTGATTTGTCAACATTTTTTAATATTTCTAATTGTTAACTTAGCATTCATTACCCTTATCGTTACTTACTCGTATCGACAAGCAATATCTTATCATCTATGTATAAAAACCATTATTACAAATTCTTCATATACAACAACTACATACAATATCCTTGATAATACTACTAATAATTAAGTTTCCTTAATACCGATACACTAGGATTAGTATACAATGTTTTTTTAAATTCTCACTAGACTATTGATATATTTAATATATTACTTACTTAAAATCATATTATAATTGTAATATTTTAATGAAATTGATATAAAATTTTTTATACCTTTCATTCATTCTATAAATGTTCTAAAATTAAGTTTAACCGATGATTTCTCACCGGCTTACAATATATTCTTGATTATATACTTAACATATACACTTGTTTGTTTCATAAATAAAGTAACTAACTATACCTCATTCAAAAAAACTTCAACCATATCTTTTTCACACTCAAAGCCTAGTAATCTTAATGAAGCTTGTAATGCTAATAAAGTATATGCCACCTTATCTTTTTTAGCATTTTCTCCCATATGTCCTATTCTTATTACTTTTCCCTGAAGATACCCAAATGAACCTGCTATAAATACATTAAATTCATCAACCATATGTTTTAATAGTTCTTTATCATTTATCCCCTCTGGTAATTCTATAACTGTTACAGTATTAGAATACCCCTCCTCAATATATAAACTAAGACCTGCTTCCATTACAGCTTTTCTTGTTGCCTTACCAATAGAATTATGTCTTTCAATTATTTCCTTATCCTCTTCTATATTATCAACGGCCTGCCTTAGTCCCATAATATCACTTATTGGCGGTGTATACGGAAACCATTTATTTTTATAATAATCCCTCCATACAAGTAAATTACAATAATAAGATGCTATAGGCTTTTTCCTATGCTTCATTACTCTAAATGCATCTTCACTTATACTTAGAAAAGTGAGACCTGTTGGAGCAGAAATACATTTCTGTGATGCCCCTACTACAATATCTATTTTCCATTCATCTACTCTTATATCTTCTCCACCCATAGCAGCTACACTATCCACTACTGTTAAAATGCCCTTTTTCTTAAGCAAGCGGCATATCCTATCTATATCATTTAAGACTCCAGACGGAGTATCACAATGCACTACAGTAGCATATTTAAAGTCATGATCTTTTTCAAGGAACTTTTCTAGTTCTTGTGTGTCAATCATATGTTTCCTATCTCCTTTAAAAAGAACAGCTTCTCCACCGTACATTTTAACAAAATCAGCAAACCCTTCTCCAAATATACCATTATCAATTACTAATACTCTATCATCATTTTCAGTAAGAGATGCGCATGCAGCCTCGAGACCTAAAATTCCCTCACCACTTAAAATTCTAACTTCATTATTAGTCTTTAAAAACCTACCTATCTCCTCACAAGTTTCTTTGTAAAACTCATAAAACTGTAGATCTAAATCTGGATTAGTAGTAACTAGAGCTCTAGCCATCCTTACATTTTCTCTCACCTGTGTAGGTCCTGGAGTCATTATTTGAGACACTTTCACGATTTTCACTCCCTTAAACTGTAATTTAAATTATCATATTAAAAATTATATCACTATTAGTACATTTTATAAAATGTATCCATACAATCAATTCTTTACTAATGATAACAGTAAACTTACAAAGTAAGTTATACTAGAAAAAATCAGTGATACTATAAGAAACCCTATTAGTACAATATTGTACTTTAATATACTTTCAGCCATAACAAATTTTGAAATCCCGAAGGCATTGAGAATTAATATTATGAAGAATATAATAAATAATCCCTTAGAAGCTCCTTTAATATCAGCAGAGCTTAGCGAAATATGTGATGAAATACAAATAGCTAAAAATAAAAACAATAAAAAGTATGGATTAGTAAAGTTCTTAATTGAAAAAATTATTCTTATTAAATCAATATAGGAATTTAATATTCCATTCAAGGTAGCAGAGCTTATTTTAGTTATATGTAGATTATTCATAGATATAGTAATAAATTCGTTATATGTCTTAGGAATTATGGTGTGCATTAAAGCAATGATAGCGAATATCCCTCCAAATATTGGTGCAATCCCTATAAAAAAATTACCCGCTTGCTGGTAGACGTTATTTTGATTATAAGCATGATTTACATACCCAAGTACGCCACTCTCATCTTTTTTTTGTAATAGTACCAATTTTGTAATCTTGTGCCCAAATAGAATACCTATGATAGCATGAGAAATTTCATGTATTGGAACTCCTATAACAGCAGTAACTGCAACAGCATTCCACCCAAAGCTCTTTTGAAAATTTTCTATTGAATGTTTCCTTAAAAATCCAAGAATAAAACCTACAATAATTATCATTCCTGTCATGTATAGTGTATCTAGGCATGTTTTTATTATTAAACCTACTAAGACGCTCATTTAATCATCCTTTCAAATTTTGCTTAGTTCTTATTTCAATAGATTGAAAACAATGTATAATTTTAATATAAAATTGATGTTATTGTAATTTAATATTAATAATTATAGCTCACAATCATTACGAATAGACATCCGAAAGCTCCACTTGTATATTTTGATTTCCACTTGGTACTTTGTTACTATACATTTTATTTTCTTGAAGTACCTTTACTGTGGGAAGTTTAAATGTAAACTTACTTCCTTTCCCTAATTCACTTTCAACATATATATTGCCACCATGTAATTCTACAATTGACTTAACTAAACTTAAGCCAATACCAGTTCCTTCTGCATTTCTCGATAGCGATTTGTCTACCTGCTTAAATCTATCAAATATCATATTCAAATCCTTATATTCAATCCCAATGCCATTATCCTTTACTGATATTTCAATAAAATCACCCTTATCTTTAACATCTACAAGTATTTCATCACCTTTATTTGAAAATTTTATTGCATTTGATATGAGATTTAATATTATTCTCTCAATCTTTTCAGGGTCACAAGCCATAATTTTTTCTTCTGTATCAGTATCAAAAATAATATTCAAACCTTTACTCTCGGTAAAATTAGTTACTGACATTACTATTTCTTCGATTATGACAACTATATTGTTATTTGATAGGTTCAATTTAAAAAATCCTGCTTCAATTTTTGATAAGTCCACTATGTTATTAATCATTTTAGATAATCTATATGAATTTTGCTTAATTGAGTCTATGTACTTAATAATTGAATCCCTATTTTTATCATATGAACCATTAGTACAATACATATTAAATAACTGGACTGTTGCAAATATAACATTTAGAGGTGTTTTAAGGTCATGAGATATGTTAACAAGAAATTCCCCCTGTAATTTCAATGACTTTTCCATTTTAATATTAGACTGTATTTCATGAGTAACATCTATTATTAAAATCAGTATCTCATGAGTTTCTCCATTTACTTCAAGCATGGGTTCAAAGATAATATTCCAATATACCTGTTTACCATCTATCCAATACTTCCTATTATTTAAATACTTAGTTTTCTTTTCTTTTAAAGCTTCAATAATGCACCTATAACATTCACTTGTTTTAAATTTTACAATCAAATTTTCAAAGGGAGTATCTTTCACTTCATCAATTGATTTAACACTTGGCTTGATTAATTTAAGGATACTAAATGCCTTTTTATTAATGTCCACAACTTTTAAATCTAAACATGATAATCTGACAACCGGTAAATCAAAAGTATCTATAATTCTATTAAGTATTTCAAAGCGGCTTTTTATAGCTTCTTCACGCTTGTAATAGTCTGTCATGTCTCTGCTACAAAGTACTCCCACGGAAAATTTCCCTTCACTGTCATAAATAGGTGTGCCACTAACATCTATTTCTACCCTTTTATTAGGAAGTTTTATGACCACTCTCATATTTTTAAATTTTTCACCCCTCATAACCCGGTGAGAAGGAATGTCTTCTGAGCTGATTCGTTCTCCATTAATATCATAAAGCTCAGATTGTTTATACGAATCACCAGTCCTTCCCATAGATTCAAAATATGGGGAAAACATTTCTCTTTCTGACTTATTAAATAACTTATATTCCCCCTTATTGTCAAAAGTGGAAATACCATCAGCTATACTTTCTATTATAGCCTCTAGTTCATTTTTCTGTTCTTCGATTTGTTCTGATTGCTCTATTGTTTTTGTAATATCATGGAAACACGTTACTGCCATAGTTAATTCTCCAAACGCATTATAAATTGGTATTGAACTAATTTCAACAAAATACTCGTTATTAGGATGGTATACCTGAATTTTGATGTTTTTTACTCTTTCACCTCTTAATGCTCTAACTGAAGGAAGATTTTGAAATGGTATTTTTTTGCCTTCCATATCAAATAATTCGCTTTTTTTAAGAGCCTCACCTAAATGAATTCCTATATCAAATCGATATACTAATCGTTTCGCTTCTGTATTTACCATCAAAACCTTTCCTTTATTATCTACAAATAGTACACCCTCTGATAAATTTTCAATTATAGTTATTAGCTGTGTATTTTGCTGTCCTAACTGTTCCTTTTGATGCTTGATAATTTTATTTTGCCTCTCTAACCTTTGGCTTTCAAGAACTCTTTGGGTAACCTCAATGGCAGTTTCAAATATATATTTCATTTTTCCATTTTCAAATATAGGTCTTTGGGTAGAATCCCAATAAGTTATACCTCTTGCAAATTGGTCAAATTTAAATTCTTTCATATAGCTAGTCTTTTGTGAAACAAGGATATTGTTCCAAATAATTTCAATGTTGGTTCCTGTAAATCCATTTATAATCTTCCTAATAGGTTTACCAATGCTAGTATTCTCTGTATTAAAATGTGAATCTACTAAGTCAAGATACTTTTGATTTGATTTAAGCAGTATTAAATCAGGTACACTGTAAACGGCTACACCAGATATGTCATCTATAAAAGATTGTTGTTCAAAAATGAGTCTATCATCAAGTCTGGAATTTTGCTTTTCAACAAAAGTAAATATTTTTTCATTTGTTTTAAGCATATGTAAGAGTGATATAGTTACTTCACGGGCATTTAGTGACTTTGTGAATATATATCCAGAATACTCACCACTAATATTTCCAAGAAAGATTTGCGAATTAAATTTTATCATATTGCCTATTTCTATAAGTGATTTACCTAGTATTTCATCCAATTCATATCCTACAAAATCAAGAAATTCTTTATTAACATCTTTTATGATGTTAGCACACGAATATAAGTACGGTTTTATAATTTTTTCCCTAAAAGTTCCTTCCAAGACATTACCCCCTATTAGATGTTGTCACTATCTTTAATCTTAAATTTAATTTAATTAACTACATAGCATTTAGTATATCACTCCTATACAATATTTCATTGGAAATAAATAAAAAATATTCTAAATGCATACAATTTTTATTTAAGATTGAAACTTTAGTTAAATTTTAAATCTATCTTTTATCCCCTTAGGTATATTTTGTAGCACACTTATTGGAAGTTTTTTTCTGTTGTTTTTCAGCGTATTATCCGTAATTAAAACCGTAAAAAGCCAATACAATACCCTTTGGATTAGCTTTTGAGCATACCTTTATTTAAATTTTGTTAGGACTTTATTCGAAGAAGATTTCTTTTTTAATGTAACACGAAATCGTATAATTAATAATGCCGTAAGTCCCGCACAAGTATCTATTAATACATCCCTAAATGCAGGTCCACGTCCTGGAACAAAAGCTTGATGAAACTCATCGGAGCATGCATATAAAAACACAATTAGTAATGAACTAATGAAAACCTTAAAATTTATTTCTTTCTTTTTGTTTATTGCTCTATATAACAGGACATACAAGATAAAATATTCACTAAAATGGCCTGTCTTTCTAACTATAAAATCACTTAAATTCCCAAATATACTATTTAAGTCTAATCCAAGCAAGTTAAATATATGTTCGACGAATTTATTATTTTCATTTGATACTCCTGCAACTTGACTAGAAAATATAAATATTATCATCATCCACCCTATAACCAAAATCCAATCTATATGTTTCTTTTTCATTTTGCACCCCTTAATTATTTAGCTTAATTTTTTTACCAATAATTAATTATGATTTACTTATATATACTTGTCAATATGACCACTAAAAAAGACACTGTTTATAAAAAATATAATTTATTCTTATAGCTTTTAAAAATAGAAATGATTTAACTCCAAAAAGCACTGTAACTATTTAGTTACAGTGTCTTTTGAAGCTATATTCTACATTTATAATTTGCTATTACCCAGATGTCACTTCTATACCATGAATTTTCTACCCAAGAAATTCAGGAGTTTCTACATGGTCTGCTCTTATTGCTTTTCTCATTATAGTAAGATCTACAGTTTGGTTTTCTATATTAAATGAACAAGGATATTTGCTGCCGCACTGATTACATTCTATAAATTCCTTAAAGCAAGTCTGTTCTCTAGTATCAAATAAGAACGGAAGATTTTCTAATTCCTCATCATCTATATTTACATTTATTGTGTCGATTTTATATGTATAGAGATATGTTGCTTCATGCTTTATTTCGAAGTTTATACTATTACATTTTGGGCATACTAATGATTCACTTATTTTCAATTTATAACTTCCTCTCTATTTAAGTATATTTAAAGTATTTATTTTTTCTTAATATTGTCCTATTAGACTTAGAGTTTTATAGTTTTTTTATACATTAAATGATAAACTAGTTATAAGAAGATTGGGGGTTAAACTTTGATTAATACTAGAAAACAAATAAATACATTTCTTTTAGAATCAAAGGATGTATTTCAGGATATATTTGTTCCATTAAATAAACGACAAGGATTTATTAGATCAAAATCGCCTAACATACCTATCTATTTTTATAGATACATTGGAACCTTCGAAAATAAGGAAATTTATTATGAAAGTTTACATAAACTAAATTCTGAACTTACTTCACTACAAGACTCGTATTTGAGCTTTAGCTCGGGGATACCAATGAAAATTTTATCCATGCCTATAACACAAATACCATGGAATGGATTTCTAAGTTCTAATTCACTAAAAAGGGATGCTTTAATTAATACACTTAGAACTAGAGGCCTACTCCCAAATTTTAAAGACAATTTTTTTAATGATTATATCGAAAATAGTTTAGATAAGACCTTAGCTCTTTACTTATCAAATGAACCTAACATTACGGAAACTGTTATCAAAAATTTTGCGGTTAAATTTTTAGGATGGATTGAAGAATTTGTTCCAAAATTATTAAATCACTCTGATTATAATCCTATCCATAAAAAAGACATTGTTAATTCTAAAGTGCTTTTTTATGGTGAGATAAAGAAACATGAGATATATTTTTTAATATTTTTATCTAAATTGGGTTGTGATATATTGTATATTAACTCAATGTCTGATATGAGTTTTTCTAGCATTGATAAAAATAATATGTATTCAACTGTCCTAAAATTACCCAAAATTGAACCATTAATGTCACTAAGCTTTAAACCTAATTCTAATTCTAGGCAAGTAACTAGTGAATTTAAGGAAACTGTTATACAAATGGAGCCGCCTGTTATAAAAAAAACAGAATTATTTTCAGATATAGTATTTAAAGATTCTTTAAATACTATACTTAAAAGTAGCATGAATATATTTAACGATTTAATCCTTCCAGTCACTAAGAGAATCGGATTTATAGGTGGATCTGCCCCTTATATACCCATATATTTTTATAGATATATAGGTATAAGTCAAAATGAAGATGATTACTACAATGACCTATTTAGATTAGATAAAAACTTAAGTATATTAAACGGATTATATTTAAAATTTACTGGTTCTATACCTATGAACACTAATTCTAAATTAATCACCAGTACCTTAAATATATGGCAATATGTAGATCCTTTTAATGTTTCACTCACCGGTAAGCTTGCCACATTAATCATGGAGCATAAAATCTTCCCCGGGAGTAACCATACTTTAAATTGCTCTATGGCAAATAGTTTTCACTATATATTGGACCTATACTGCAGGGAAGAAACTAATTTAAACTTATCTAAAGTTAAAAATTTTTCTTTGAAAATACTTTCTTGGATATATGACTTAGTTCCAAACCTCATGAAGAACTTTGACTATCAAAATACAACATCTGATGAAATTTTTAATCCTAAAGTTATATATTATGGTGATATTAAAAAACATGAGCTTTTATTCTTAATTTTCTTATCTAAATTAGGGTGTGATGTCTTATATATAAATTCTCTTCAAGATAAGATTTTAGAAATTACAGATTCTAGTGAACAATTTTCAAAAGTTTTTGAACTCCCATATAAATCCGAGTTAAAAGAATTTCCAAAAGAGGAATTACTCGTAAGGCAAGAAACTATTGCTCTTAGAGCCTCAAAGGAATTATCAACAGCGCTTTATACAGATGCTGATGGCTTCTATAAACCTTGGCAATTTGAGGATTATAAAACTCATCCTATTACACTTAAAACTACCTTTTATGAACTTAAGATTTTATGGGATGAACCTTCTGGTTTACGTACTGGATTTAAAGTTGAGAGTGATACCATATATATGCCTAATTTATTTGCAAAAATAAGTGGTGTACAAAATGATTTGTCTCTATATTGGAAGGATTTTTTCCATTTAAAATCATCAGAAAATACATTACTTATAGCTAAAATTCCCTTTACAAATGTAAATTATGAGAAATCAGATTTATACTCACTAGCCTTTGTACTTGATAATGATGGTTTAGTTGATAAACAAAAACTACTAACCCATAACTGTTATAAATTTTCATATTTAAAAACTTCTCTCCAACATATTATTTTAGAAAAAATAAATTATTTAATAAAAACTGATATGCTAATAAAAGCTATAGACAAAGAATTCAAATTAAAGATTTTAATGACTATTTTGAATCTTGATAAAAATATACTACAGCTAATTCAGAAGTACGATTATCCTTCGAAAATACCCAAAATTCTTATTTATGATAATAATGAAACTCCTTTTAGTGATGAAGATTCCATTATTCTATGTTTCCTAAATCTATTTGGGCTGGATATTACCATTCTAACTCCTACTGGCTATAACAACATAGAAGAAAAAATCTCAAATAAATTTTATGATAATCATAGATTAGAAGGATTAAATTTTAATTTACCATTACCCAATCTTAATGACGAAAAAAAATACACTAAAGAAAAAGCAAAGAACTTCTTCTCTAATGTTTTTAATCGTAAATAATTTAAAATAATCTTCACAAAACAAATAAAGGACATATCTAATAAAATCCTTTATTTGTTTTAAAATAAATTAGCTACACTATTCATATTCGGCTAATTTTTATAGTTTACATTAATACTTATGACATCTACGCCAGCTAAATAATTGCTAAATTGTCTCTATCCCATAATTATTACACAAAGCTTCTAGTCCACCTCTAAATCCACTACCTATGCAATTAATTTTCCACTCATTTTTATATCTATATATCTCCGCTACAACTATTGCTGTTTCTATAGATAGATTTTCATTAAACTTATAGTTTAATACTTCTTGCTTAGTGTCACAAGCTATAATTCTAAAACACCCCTCTGATACTTGTCCAAAATTTTGGTTCCTCTCATTTGCTTCATATACGGTTATAGTAAACGCTAGCTTTTGAATGTTCCGTGGTATTAGATTTAGATCTAACTGTATGCACTCATTATATGCTTCTTTAAGAGAGGTATTATGATCCTGCTTAATAGCAATTCCTCCACAATTACTTTTAGTATTTTCATAGAAGATAAAATTTTTCTCTTCTGTTTTATTATTTATATCTACCATAAATACTGACGCATCTAACTCAAACTCATTATTACCATTTAAAATAGTCTTGTAGTCGAGTGTTACTATTAATTTTGAGAGGTCCCTACAATTTTTATTTAACCCTAACTTTTGACCTTTTCCCATTTTAATACTTGTGGTAATGTCCACTAATTTTCTTTTTTTCTCGTTTTTTACCTTTAATGATGCATTTGCTTTTGGATCAGTTCTAATTGGTGTTTCTAAATTATTTGTTTTTAAATCATTATTATTATTTTTATTTGTATGCTGAGTAGTGCCTGCTGATATTGTTGAATTATTTTCAGCAATAATTGAGGTTTCAACAATTAATTTTCCATATTGTTTCTTTTGGGATGTATTTTTTTTATTAGTAGTATCAATGATTATAGCCACAAGTTCGTCCCCCTAATCTATTGCTATTTTAAGGCCTGAAGCCCTCTCACATGGCTGAATAATTACGGTTTCACCCTTAGAATTAAATTCTAAAAAATAAGATTCACCTGATGTTTGTCCAATGAAAGTCTTCCAATTTACATCCATTTTGAAATTAGGGTCAGGCCCTGTCCAGCAGACTACTGCATCTGGATCTACGGTGCAAGGAGTTTCTAGAATAATTGGATTTCCATTTGTAGTTATAGCTACCTCTGAATTATTTTCAATAGCTGTTATATTTGAAGTAAACATCCCCTTTTGAGATATTACCCCTGATCCTATAAATCTAACTCCATATTTACACCCCTGTGTAAAAGCAAGTAAATTCTCTCCTTCAACTCCGATACTCTGGCCTAATTGGAGAGTAATTATACTAATATGTTGAGCTCTGTTTGCCATATAATAACTGCCTTGTCCATTTACCTTCATAATAGGAACATTCTCACCTGTAAGCTTTCTCGCAGCTAAGTTCAAAACAGACTTGAATATACTTTGGGTATTATTTGTATCAAGCAGTACCTTTTCTTGAGTGAAACTACCCTTAAAAGCTACCATAGCCCCTAATCTCGCAAAAAAATGTCCCTCCCCCTCGGCAATGCAAGTAAGCTCTTGATGGTTTCTAAAACTAAACATACATATGAACTCCTTTCTCAACTTTCGTATAACTAAATTTCTGATAATATAATTTAAATTATGCTAATATAACTAAATTTATATCAATATTACCTATGTGTTTTTGTTAATTTACATTATTCTAATTCTATGTAGATAGTATATCATAATGTAGTTACTATTCCTTAATGGATATATCAACTATATATTTTTAATATTTGGTCATTGAGGTGTGTAATATGTAATTCTAAATAGAAATATGCTATAATTACTTACTACAATCAGTATTAGTTATCCTCTTGGACGTACTGATTAATTAATTTTTAAACGGAGGACAATTATGCGTTATTTTGGTAATATTAATAATTTACAAGATATTTTCTTTAAAAGTCCTTCAACTTACGGACTGTTTTCTTCAAAAGAGGACTTACGTTATGCACTAGGTGCATGTTTATATATGCCTGGGACACGTGAGGATTTACTTAAGGACTTACTTTTCAATAAAAAAATGGGCGCTAACACTGTTACTCTTTGTATTGAAGATTCTGTATCTTCAAGTCAAGTTATACAAGCTGAGGATAACATTATTAACCTATTTAAGAGTATAGGACTATCCATAAAAGATAACGCTTCTTTTATAGATAATATGCCTCTTATTTTTATTAGAGTTAGAAATATTAAACAACTTCAAAAGTTACTTACTGAATCCTCTTTAATTGGGCTTTGTGGTTTTATCTTCCCTAAATTCGATCATGCTGTTGGCGAAGAATACTTTTCTATGTTAAAAGAATATAATGCGACTAATAGAAGAACTCTTTACGGCATGCCAATACTCGAAACTCCTAGCATAATTCATAAAGAAACTAGAATGGAAGAACTTATTAAAATAAAACGTATCCTAGATTTCTATAAAGAGTATGTTTTAAATATTAGAATTGGTGGTACAGATTTTTCTGGACTATATAGTCTTCGCCGAAGCAAAGATTTTACTATATACGATTTAATAGTAGTAAGGGATTGTATTAGTGATATAATAAATTTCTTTAAACGAGATGATTATGTTATCTCTGGGGTGGTTTATGAATACTATAGTAAAGTCTTAGATTTCCATAATAATGTTCTTATTAAAGAGACTCTTTTAGATAAAACTAATGGATTAACTGGTAAAACTGTTATACATCCCTCGCAAGTAACCATAGTGAATTCTCTTATGGTTGTTTCTAAAGAAGATTATATAGATGCAAGTAATATCATTAGTTCGACTCTTGATGGTGTAATAAAGAGCAATTATTCCAATAAAATGAATGAGATAAAACCTCATGAAAAATGGGCTAAAGGAGTATTGTTAAAAGCCAAAATAATGGGGGTATTTGAAGATGGAAAATCTCACAAAGAATTATTGCAATCAATCAATTCATTACAATATAGACAATAGCCTACAAATATCACTTAATATAAAAGAGAATAAATGTAACATTCCAATATCAAAGCTTTTTACAATGTCAGCTAGAGAAAATAAAAAGAGAGATTTTTTATTTGTAAGTAAGGTTATAGGTAAACATGTTCCAATGATTCCAAATACCCTAAAGATTATTGGCGCAATTTTAGGACGCTTGTGGATTAGTGAAAGGGAAAAGACTTGTGATTACCCTACTACTGAACTGGTTAATACACTTATTTCTTTGAATTCATCTTGTAACACGAATAATTCAAATAATATTTTAGATACACCTATAAGGCTAAAAAACAAAACTCTTTTTATAGGTTTTGCAGAAACGGCAACTGGCCTAGCTCAATCAATATTCGAAAATTTCTCAAATGCTTCTTATATACATACCACACGTGAAAATATAACTTCTATTGAACCCGCTTTGTTTTTTAATGAAGAACATTCTCACGCAGTAGAACATTATCTTTTTCCATATGATAAAGATTTTTTTTATAATTTTGAGGATATAGTATTAATAGATGATGAGATTACTACAGGTAATTCAGCATTAAATTTAATAAAATGTCTTCCCGGGAAATATTTTGGAATAATATCCATCTTAGATTGGAGAGATGCTAACAGCCGTAAAATGTTCTTAGGCGAAAAAGCCAAGGACGTTAGCGTATGTTCCTTATTAAAAGGTGATATTAAGTGCATCAAATCAAAAGATATCATAAGTGACAATGTAATTATACCCCCAATTGCTACCAAATTAATTCCTTGCACAGAATTTGTTTTTAAAATAGTACAAAGCATTGATGGATATAACAAATCTGCCGGTAGGTTTGGAATTAGTTCACATGATAATCTAAAAATAAGAAAGGAAATAAAATTAATATCAGAATCCCTTAAAAAAGAAAGAACTACTGGCAATTGTCTTTGCGTAGGTACTGGTGAATTTATATATTTACCTTGTAGCATAAGCGCACAACTGGGTGATAATGTTTATTTCCATTCAACTACGCGAAGTCCAGTTCATGCAAGAAACATAACATCCTATGGAAATAAAAATAAAATTGCTTTTCAAAGTCCTGAGGATGACACTATAACTAACTACCTTTATAATGTACCAGATAATTTTTATGACCAAGTATTTTTCTTCTCAGAAAAACCTTTAACTAATAATAAAAAAGAGGAACTAAATAAGATTTTTTCTTGTTTCCATGTTAAATCTATTACATTTGTATGCTGGAAATAATAATATATAAACCCTTTTAAATTTCTTTGCCTAAATAATACAAAAGAGGTGTATTTAAATGAATCAATGTATTTTTTCAGGAAGCTACTCAAAGGAAGATGTTGTATTTCTTCTTAAAGACATATCACACCTTATAGTAGAGCAAGATAATGAATTTAGAGAAAGTGCCATACAAAGTGGGATCCATTATTCTGAAATGCTACCCATAGAATATACTCCCTCAAAAGGATACATGGACATTTTCTATAGCACACTTCAGCACTCAAAAATTAAACTAGCTTCCTTAGTTTCTATATTAAGCGAGAAAATTATAGAAGCGCGGGGTAAAAACATTGTTTTAGTTTCCCTTGCTAGAGCAGGTACCCCCATTGGAATATTAATTAAAAGATATATACAGTTTAAATATAATATATCCCTTCCTCATTACAGTATTTCTATAATCCGTGACAAAGGCATAGATAAAAATGCCCTTAATTACATACTAAAAAATCATCCCTCTATAGAAATACAATTTATTGATGGTTGGACAGGCAAAGGTGTTATTCAACATACATTAACAAAGGCTTGCAAAGAATATTGTGAAGAGTTTAATATAACTTTGAATTCAAACCTAGCCGTATTATCTGACCCTGCTTACTGTACTTTTCTTTATGGTACACGAGAGGATTTTTTAATTCCAAGTGCATGCCTTAATTCTACAGTTTCTGGTCTTGTAAGTAGGACTGTACTTAATGATAATTATATCTTTACGGGTGACTTTCACGGTACAAAGTTTTATAAAGAGTTATTGCCCTTCGATGTTTCCAATTTCTATATAGATGAGATATGTAATTGTTTCAATGACTTAGATAAAGATTATATAGACTCCTTATCAAATGCACTATGTACTACAGAAGTTGCCGCCGATATTGCGTTTGATGGTAAAATACTTAACTGCAAGGGACTTCTAAACATCAAAAGTATTAAAAATAAATTTAACATAGGCAATATTAATCTTATTAAACCAGGAATAGGAGAAACCACTAGAGTACTTTTAAGAAGAATTCCATGGAAGATACTTGTTGATTCCTTTGATAATACCAATCTTAAGCATATATTTAAATTAGCCCAGGAAAAACATGTTCCTGTAGAAATATATACAGATATGTGTTATTCCTGCTGTGGCATTATTAAATCCAAAGAAAAAGAAGATATGTAACAAATACTTAAAGGATGTGTTTTTATGATATTTGCCTCGGACCTTGATAGTACACTTATATATTCTTCAAGGCATTGTAATTTAATTAATGAAGAAAAACTTTTTCCTGTTGATTTTTATAACAATAAAATGTGCAGCTTTATTACTAAATCCATGCAAAATAAACTAGATCATATAAATAAAAGTATGCTGTTTATACCCGTTACCACAAGGTCACAGGACCAATATACCCGTATTAAATACTTTTATGATGTTATAAAACCTAAATATGCCGTTGTGGCAAATGGTGGGATTATACTTAAAAACGGTATAGAACTTACATCTTGGTCAGATATAAGTTCTAATAGGATTAAAAAGGTTGTGTCTGCTTATGATATGATAAAATTATGCAGTTTTTTTTTAGAAAGTAACTTTATAAAATCATATAAAACCTGTGAAGATTTGTTTATATACTCAATTGTGGATGAACCCAAGCTAGCTAATTCCATAAATAAAGGGGAACTAGATTCGAGTTATTTTGAAGTCTTATGCTCATTTTGCAAAGGCTACAATTATACGGCATCAAAACAAGGCAAAAAGGTGTATATAGTTCCTAATTGTATAAACAAATACGACCCTATAGATTTTATAATGCACCTCGAAAATATAAACACATTTATCGCTGCTGGTGATTCTCTACTTGACTATCCTATGATTAAGCATTCAAACTATGGCATAATTCCATCTCATGGAGAATTACTTAGTAACCTTCCCTTAAGAAAACTCGATGATACAGTCTATATTACAAAAGAGTCTGGTGTATTTGCAGGTGAAGCAATTTTAGATATAGTACACCATAAATTTCATGAAATTAACCCTAGTTCACATGATGAAGTTTTCTCTTATAATAAATAATATTACCGCCCGTATTTATTTTAAAATAAAATTCACACTATTGATTATAATCAATAGTGTGAATTTTTTAATTTATTTAAGCCGCCATTTTTTCCTCAGGTTTAATTTTTTGATTTTTTTTTACAAAAGGCTTCATAACCAATTTTACAACTTCATTTACTACTATTATCATTGAAGATAATAGAATTATTTTTAACCACATGTCACCGCTTAAAGACACCGCATTAAAAAATTTTGAAAATACTTCAGTTATAACTATTTGTGCTACTGCAGTAATCGCAATTATCTTTAAGAATATATCATTTTTTGTGAGGTTAGGAAATATGCTATCTGTTCCAAATTCTCTACAGTTAAATGCATTAAACAATGCACTAAAAGCAAATAATGCAAATAAAACTGTCTGCATTTCGTTTGGTCCTGTAACGCCCTCTTTTGGGAAACCAGTTCCTAATATATCATATTTCATTTGAATCATAAGAAGACAAGTTATATATATAGCATTAGCTATCATGCTCTTTATCATTTGCTTAGTTATAATACTTGCATTTCTATTTATAGGTTTTCTGTTTAAAACAGCATCTCTTACTGGTTCTAGTCCTAACGATAATGCTGGTGGACCATCCATTATAATGTTTACCCATAAAAGTTGGATTGTAGTGAATGGCATTTGAAAGTCAAATATTACAGATAAAATTGCTGTTAAAAATGCAATTATATTAACTGTAATCTGGAATTGAATAAATCGTTGGAAGTTTTCATAAATACCTCTTCCCCACTTAATTCCCTTTACAATAGTTCCAAAACTATCGTCTGTTAAAATTATATCTGCCGCATTTTTACTAACTTCAGTACCAGCTATTCCCATAGCTATACCTACATCTGCTTTTGTAAGTGCTGGAGCATCATTTATTCCATCTCCAGTTACTGCAACTACTTCCCCATTACTTTGAAGAGCTTCAACTATTCTCATTTTTGTATCAGGTTTAGAACGCGCAACTATTGATATAGTAGTTATCTCAGTTTTAAGTTCTTCATCTGTTAACGTATCTATATAAGTAGCCTCAACAGCTCTATATTTTCCATTAAGGAGTCCTAATTCTGTACCTATAGCGATAGCAGTATTAATGTTATCACCTGTAAGCATTTTTGTAGAAACTCCAGCTTTTTTTGCGATTTCTACTGCTTCTTTAACATCAAGTCTTAGTGGATCGCGTATTCCAACAAATCCTGTAAATACTAGATCATTCTCAAGTGTTCCTTGCTCAGATGCCATAGCTACTTCCTCGCTTATGTTTCTGTATGCGAATCCAAGTACTCTCATGGATTTTCTCTCAAGTTTTTCGAACTCACCCAGTATTTCAGCTCGCCTATCTTCATCGATCTCCACTTCCATACAATTAACATGCTCATATTTACACAATTCTAAGATGATTTCAGGTGCTCCCTTTGTTAATACTGTAGCACCTTCTAGATCTTTTATAACAGTACTCATTCTCTTACGCTTTGAACTAAAAGGAATTTGATGAGCTATGATTGCACTTTGTCTTTCTTGTACATAATCACATGCATCATTGTATAAAAGAAGAGCACATTCTGTTGCACTACCTAAATATTTAACTTCATTATCATCTTTTTCAATATCTGCCGTTGAATTTACAATACAGTTATCTATAAAGTAGTTATTTCTATCACTTAATTCATCTCTTGCTTTAAATTTACCATTTAAATAAACTTTTTCAACAGTCATTCGATTTTGCGTAAGTGTACCTGTTTTATCTGAACATATAACACTTACTGATCCTATAGTTTCGCATGCTTCTTTTTTAGTAACAAGCGCATTGATCTTAGCCATTTTCTGCATAGTTATTGCAAGTGTCATATTTATCATTGTTGGAAGGCCTTCTGGAACAGCCGCAACAATTAAAGCAACACATACAACAAAAGCAGTTTTTATTGGCTCGATTGATTGCAAGAATGCAAATACACCGCTGGTATCAGGTGATATAGTATTCGCTATTACCATTTTTACAATCATAATTATAAATAGTATCGCAGCTATTGCACTTGATACTTTTGAAATTTTACTACCTAAATCCCCCAGTTTTGATTGAAGTGGTGTTTGTAAATCACCTTCTTCAAGATTTTTAGCTATCTCTCCCATTTGAGAGCTATCACCAGTAGATGTAACTACAAAACTGGCTCTACCATAAGCAATAAGTGTTCCTCCAAATACCATATTCAATTGTTTTGCAGGAATTGGGTCTTGTACAATAATCTTATCTTTAGATTTTATATTTTCCATTTTTATAACAACGTCTGCATCTTTGCTTACATCCTCTGATTCTCCTGTAAGCATGTCCTCTCTAACCATTAAATCTAAACTATTTATAAGTCTTCCATCTGCTGGTACCATATCTCCAGTCTCAATGGAAACTATATCACCTGGCACCAAATCAATTTTGTTTACTTGAACTATTTTTCCATTACGTAATACTTTTACCTCTATATTTTCTGTCATTTTTGAAAGAGCATCTGCAGCTTTTTGTGATTTTCCTTCTGTAAAAATTCCTATTCCAATTCCTATAGCTACTGCACAGACTATACCAATAGCATCACTAAATTCTCCTACTAATGCACTAATTACAGCTGCCGCTAAAAGTATTATCATCATAGGCTCTGTTATTGCTTCCTTAATACTAACCCATATTGATCCCTTTTCTTGTTTCGTAAATTCGTTAACACCATACTTTTCTAGTCTTTCCTTAATCTCAGAACTCGATAATCCTTTGTTACTATCAACCTTAAGACTTTTTAAAACTTCTGAGCTCTGCTTGTTAAAATATTTCATATAGTCCACCTTTCATCTAGTTTATAAAATTCCCATGTAAATTAAAATGTAGAAAATGATAAAATCTCACTTTCTACAACACTAATTTATTTAATTTTTCTATAAGTGTCTAGTTATATTATAACTAATTTTAAGTTGTTATTCTATTGGTATTTTTTTACCATTTCACCCAGTCCTGGTGAAGCATCAGCTTCTCCTACTGCTGTGAATTTCCATTCTCCATTATTGCGATAGATTTCAGCAACAAATAAACCAGTTTTACCAGAATACTCTTCAGTTAAGTTAAAACGAATCATTTCTTTATTATCTGATAGGTTTACTAAACGTATAAAAGCATTTTGTATCATACCAAAATGTTGTTTACGTTGGACTGCTGCATATATATTAACTACAAAAACTAGCTTGGCAATATTTTGAGGAATTATTGATAAGTCAACCATTATTCGCTCATCATCACCATCACCATCTCCAGTAAGGTTATCACCCATATGCTGTACACTACCGCATTTACTTTTTAAATTTCCAAAGTAAATCATATTTTCTTTTCCTTTTAGTTTATCGTTTTCATCCAGCATTATTACAGATGCATCACAGTCTACTTGAGCTTGTTTGCCACCAAATAGTCCTCCAAGTAATCCTTTATGTGATTGCTCTACTGGGTCCCATCCAAGTCCCACCATTGTCTTTTTTAAACCAGGATTATCTTTAGTAAGATTTACTCTTTGACCCTTCTGTAAATTTATTCCCATTTTATCCATCTCCTTTAAATATCCAGTGTAACTTCTTCTACACTACCAATTTTAGAATCTATAAGTGTTATGCATCTAAACCATAATTTTTACAAAGAGCTGATAATCCACCTTGGAACCCGCTTCCGGTTGCATTAAATTTCCATTCACCATTGTTCTTATATATTTCACAAAAAACCAAAGCAGTTTCTACTGAAAAATCCTCTGATAAGTCGTATCTTAAAATTTCTTCGTTGGTTTCTTCATTTACTACTCTAACAAATGCATTAGAAATCTGACCAAAGTTTTGTGCACGAGCTACTGCATCATCTATAGTTACTGTAATCGCAATTTTATCAATCTCTTCAGGTATTTTGGAAAATTCAACAATTATTTGTTCATCATCTCCATCACCTTCGCCAGTTCTATTATCACCAGTATGTATAACAGCTCCTGTTGAATGCTCTAAATTGTTATAAAATATGAAATCTAAATCATTATTGGTTTTACCGTTTGAACCTACTAAAAAGGCCGAAGCATCTAAATCAAACTCAGCTCCACCTGAATATTTATTTGTATCCCATCCAAGACCTATAACTGCTTTTTTTAAACTTGGGTTACTTTTTGTTAAATCAATTTTTTGACCTTTACTTAAATTAATTGTCATGATTTTTCCTCCTTATTAATCATCATCTTTAATGCTGTTATTCATCATCAAGGATGCTGTTAATCTACGCTAATCCCAAAATTACTACAAAGTGCATTTAATCCACCCTCAAAGCCACTACCTATAGCACTAAATTTCCATTCTCCATTGTTACGATATATTTCAGCTACTACTACCGCTGTTTCAATACTATAATCTTCGCTTAAATCATATCTTATTAATTCATTACTATTATTTTCATCAACAATTCTGATAAATGCATTAGAAACTTGTCCAAAATTCTGACATCTCTCTGCAGCTTCATGAATAGTTACAGTAAAGTTAATCTTTTCAATAGATGCTGGTACTTTACTTAGTTCAATTTTAATTTGCTCATCGTCACCTTCACCATCACCAGTTTTGTTATCTCCTAAATGCGTTACAGATCCTGCTGCATCCTTTGGATTATTGTAAAAAATAAAATCATTATCAGATGTAACTTTTCCATTTGATCCTACTAAAAACGCTGCAGCATCTAAATCAAATGATGCTCCACCATCATACTTATTAGTATCCCATCCAAGTCCAACAATAACATTACTAAGGCCTGGATTAGTTTTAGTTAAATCTACCTTTTGACCTTTTTTTAGACTAATTGCCATAATTAATTCCTCCCTAACAACCACTAAAGTAGCTATGTTAAAATTTACAATATAATATATAGTGGTTAAATAACTAATTTTACTTATAAAGAATAGCTTACTATCTATTATTTCCAAAAATTCAGCAAATAAACATTTTAGTAACATTATAGAAAAAACTTTATTTTAGTTTGAATTACATAATATAATTAAACTTCAATAAAGCAACATTCAGATGTTATCAGTATAACATCATTCCCTAGTAAATACTAGATTATGCAGTTAAATGTCACTTACTTTTTTGTATATTTTTAGTGAACAAATAGCTTTTAAAAATATTCATTATACAATAAAAAACTTTCAATTCTAAATGTAGAATCTATTTGAAAAAGAAATATATTTATCTGTCTTTATTTGTATTTTATGGTGACTTAAATAGTAATTGTCATATAACATATATTGTAACAATAATTTAGAATGGATGTGTTGTATTGGATTTGTCATTTATTAAAAAATTTTAAAAGATGATCACAAACCTAAAGGTAGGGCATTAGATTTTATAAAATATATAGGTCCTGGACTGCTAGTAACTGTAGGATTTATTGACCCTGGAAACTGGGCATCAAATATTTCCGCTGGTGGAGATTACGGTTATACCCTACTTTGGATGGTAACACTTTCAACTATTATGCTTATTGTTCTTCAGCATAATGCTGCTCACCTTGGAATAGTTACAGGTAATTGCTTATCGGAAGCATCTACTGCCACATTAAACCCAAAACTGAATAAAGTGGTACTTGGTTCTGCAGTGATTGCTGCAATATCTACTGCCCTTGCAGAACTTCTTGGGGGCGCTATTGCTTTAAATATGCTATTTGGTATACCTATAAAACTCGGAACAATATTAGTTTTAGGTTTTATTTTATGGATACTATACACAAATTCATATAGAAAACTAGAAAAATGGATTATTGGATTTGTCTCTCTAATAGGCATATCTTTCATATTTGAATTAAGTCTCGTGCATATAGAGTGGGGAAAAGCAATTGTAAGCTGGATCAAACCTTCTTTCCCTAAAGGCTCCCTTCCAATAATAATGAGTGTCCTAGGCGCAGTAGTAATGCCTCATAACCTATTTTTGCATTCGCAAGTAATACAAAGTCGTCAGTGGAATCTAGAAGATGAAAGTGTGATAAAAAAGCAGTTGAAATATGAATTTATGGATACATTTTTTTCAATGATAGTAGGCTGGGCTATAAATAGTGCTATGATACTTATTGCAGCAACTACTTTTTTCACACAAAAGGTTCAAGTCACGGAGCTTAGTCAAGCCCAACAAATGCTAACGCCCCTACTTGGAAGTACAGCATCAGTAGTCTTCGCTTTAGCATTACTCTTTGCCGGAGTTTCCTCATCAGTTACTGCGGGCATGGCTGGTGGAAGTATCTTTTCTGGAATATTTGCTAAAGATTATAATATTGATAATATTCACACTAAGCTTGGAATAGGTATCACCTTGATAGGTGCAGCAGTAGTTATTTTTTTTATAACAGATCCATTTAAAGGTCTCATCTACTCACAAATGCTCTTGAGTATACAACTTCCTATAACCATATTCCTTCAGATATATTTAACTTCTTCTAAAAAAGTTATGGGCAAATATGCAAATACTATATTTAATAAAATCGCTCTTTGGGTTGTTGGACTTATAGTAACCGGACTTAATATAATGCTTTTATTAAGCTTCATATTATAAAATTGAATAATATATAAAAAGGAATTAGCATAATGTTTTGGCTAATTCCTTTTTAACTATTTGCGGAAGATTTCTTTCTTCATCAAATTCATCTATGCTGCTTTTTTTGACAACTATTCTTTTGTTATTCACTCTGAATATTCATTCTACCTATTACTTAATTATTTTTTTATTGAGGTATTAAATTACCTTCTTTTTAATATACATAGCTTAGATGCAATAATAAAACTATGGGTGTCTAAAAAACAAGTTACCACACTGAATACTTGTTTTTAATGATGTCTCAGATAGGGTGGTTGTAAAATGCTAAAAAAAGAGATGATAGCCATGATACTAGCAGGTGGACAAGGTAGTAGACTTAAAATGCTTACGAAAAAAACAGCAAAGCCGGCAATTCCTTTTGGTGGTAAATATAAAATTATTGATTTTACACTAAGTAATTGCTCAAATTCAGGAATAGATACTGTTGGAGTCCTAACACAATATCAACCACTTACTTTAAATTCTCACATCGGTATAGGTATCCCTTGGGACTTAGATAGGAATAATGGTGGAGTTACACTACTTCCCCCTTATATGCATGAGTCAGGAGGCAACTGGTATAAGGGAACTGCTAATGCAATACATCAAAATACTAATTTTGTAGACTCCTATGATCCAGAATACGTACTTGTTCTCTCTGGCGACCATATTTATAAAATGGATTATTCCAAAATGCTTGATTTTCATAAAGAAAGATGCGCTGATGCAACCATAGCCGTTATTGAAGTACCAATAGAGGATGCCTCTAGATTCGGAATAATGAATACGACTGCAGACAACAAAATATATGAATTTGAAGAGAAACCCCAAAACCCTAAAAACAATATGGCCTCAATGGGTGTATATATCTTTAATTGGAAGTTCCTTAAATTTTTTTTAAAAGAGGATGAGAACGACAAACTTTCTAGCAATGATTTCGGGAAAAACATAATACCTGCTATGCTTAAAAACACGAAAAAAATATATGCATATCCATTTAAAGGTTATTGGAAAGATGTAGGTACCATTAAAAGCCTTTGGGAAGCAAATATGGATTTGATAGATGACAATAATGAATTAAATATCCATGATGAAACTTGGAAAATATATTCTATAAATCCTTCTAACCCAGCACAATATATAGGCCCCGATGCAAAAGTTACAAATTCTTTAGTAGTAGAGGGATGTATCGTCCTCGGGGAAATTTCCAACACAGTACTCTTTCATGGAGTTACAGTTGGAAAAAATTCTAAAATATCAAATTCTGTAATAATGCCCAATACTAAGATTTCAGAAAATGTTACTATTGATAAAGCTATAATTGGTAGTAATGTTACTATAAGACGCAATTCTCGTGTAGGAGTTCCAGGTGAAATAACTCTTATTGCAGAGGGCAGTGAAATTAAATCTAATTCAGTTATAGAAGGCGGTGAATAAATGCTTAGTAATTATATGGGTATATTAAATTTAAACGAGAATGAAACTAATATATTAGGTCTAACAAGAAATAGACCACTTGCAGCCATCCCCATAGCTTCAAAGTATAGAATTATAGATTTTACATTATCTAATATGGTTAACTCTGGTCTTAGAAATATTGGAGTTTTTACTCAAAGTAACTCCCGTTCTTTAGTAGATCATTTAGGTTCAGGTAAGCCTTGGGATTTAGACAGAAGGCTTAATGGATTATTTGTTTTTAATTTCGGCATTGCTAGTAGCACTTTAAATGATGCAGAACTGTTGTGGAACAACATGGAGTATTTATATAGAAGTAAAGAAAATAATGTGATTCTTTCACCCTCTTATATGATTGGAAATATAGATTACATAGATGCTGTGAAACATCATGAAGATAGCCAGCAAGATATAACAGTCCTATATAAAAATACTAAAACCGGGACTAAAAACTTTCTGGATTGTGACGTACTAAATATAGCCGAAAATAAAAATGTACTAAGTGTAGGAAGAAATACCGGTGCTTACAATAATTTAAATATTTCCATGGAAATGTTCATTATGAAAAAAGAGCTTTTAATATCCCTTGTTAATAAATGTGTCCAAACTGGTTCTTACTCAACTATTAAGGATGCTATATATAAAAACATTAATGAATTAAAAGTTACTGCTTATGAATTTAAAGGCTACCTTCGTTGTGTTAATTCAATAAGTTCCTACTATCAAACTAATATGGATATGCTGAGCCTAAAAACAACTAAAGGATTATTTTTTAGTAATGGTCCTATATATACAAAAATTAAAGATGAACCACCTACTAAATATTCTGATCAAAGCGAAGTAAAGAATTCAATAATTGCTGATGGTTGTATTATTGATGGGACTATTGAAAGTAGTATTATATCAATGGGAGTTGTTGTTCATAGCGGTGCCGAAATTAAAAATAGTATAATCCTTCAAAATTGTACTATTAAACAAAATTCGAAAATTTTCAATGTTATAATTGATAAAAATGTAATTATAGATAAAAACAAACTACTTAATGGTGATGAAGAATTTCCACTGGTTATTGAGAAAAGAGCCTTATTTTAAATATTATAAATATAGAAGCAGTAACCCATGAGTTACTGCTTCTATATTTCACCCTATATAATATCTTTCTCACTTTGTATATTCGATAATTTTTCAACATAAACACTTGAAGTTTCGAAAGCCATTAATACCCCATTTTGCTGTAATATATCTAGTATTTTGAAATTAACATTTTCTTTTATTTTCAAGTATTCATCATAATCCGGTGTATCAGCAAAGAAACATATTAAAATATCTGAACTAGTGGCACTAAACTTATCAAATCTTACAAGAATACCTTCATTATTAATTTGCGGGTGATTCTCTAACATATTGGTAATATTCTCAATGCAACTTTCTAATTTCCCTCTAGGTGTTTTGTAAGTTAGTTCTAAAGTCATATTAGCTCTTCTTTTGCCTCTTCTACTAAAATTAATTACTGCTTCATTAGTCAATATCGAATTAGGGACTATTATCAATGCTTGATCAATAGTTCTTATTTTAGTAGTTCTAAAAGAGATACTCTCTATGCTACCCTCTAATAGATCATTACTAACCCAATCTCCAATAGTGAAAGGTTTATCTAGGATTATAAATATACCTGCAATAACATTAGCAGCTGCATCTTTGGCTGCTAGTGCGAAAGCCAATCCCCCTAGTCCAAGCCCAGTAACAAAACCTTGAATGTTATATCCCCAAGTTTCAGCAATAATTGTAATAACTAATGCGACTAGTACTAGTCTTAATGTTTTCGACATAAAAGGAAATAATATTTTATCCACTTTTATATCATATGCCTTATGCATTTTCTCAAACAACAGAGAAGATTCTTCAGTGAGATTATATAGTCCCCAAGAGATTAAAATTATTATAGCTGAACTAAAAACCTTATCAATGAATGGAATAGGAATTGGAATTCCTGCAATGGTTAAAATCTTAAAAGCAAAATAAAATCCTAACACCTCAAAGAAGTTGGTTACAGGTTTCTGAAAAGCAGCTACTATTTTTGTATCTGCATTAAACTTTGTTTTATTAACAAGTCTTAACATTATTTTGAATACATATTTTGCAAATATTTTTTTTAATAATACAAATAAAGCAAAAACAGCAATCGCTATCCCTACATATTTAAATTTGTAGGATGTAACATCATTAAAAACATATTGTATTTTATCTTTTGTAAAAAAGTCAATTATAGCTTGAACCAAAAAACCACGCTCCTTCTCTTCTTATCATATATACTCATTTTAAGCTAATATTGTTATTTTCTCAATGGTTTATATAGGAAGAAACATATTTTATTAAATACACATCTTATCTTAGTATCCTGTATATAAATGTACTTTCTAATGTGGGATGAGTTAATCACTTTTCACACAATAATTATTATATATCTGGCGCACAAAAAGCTTCAGAAAGAGTTAAACTCTCCTTCTGAAGTGGTTATTTAAGTGATTTTTTACTTTTAAATTATATAAAGTTAATCAACATGCTGCTTTTATACTTATTTCATTATTTTTACATGTCCAAAATTCAATATGCTATTTTCGATAAAACTTAATTTCTGATATTCTTTTTCCTCTTTATCTCCAAAGTCTATATTTGCTTCATTAAATATATAAAAAAATGAAGTTAATTTTTCTAAATTTTTATCTGCTGGTTTGTAAGTAGGATCAAATACATATGCTGCTCTATAATATTTAATTGCCAAAAGCACATCACCTTTATATTCTGAAATAACTCCAAGCAAATTGTACACTTCTGCACAGTGGTCATTTTCAATCATATGCGCATGTAAATATTTACGTGCTAAATCATATTTATTTGATTTTATAGCCCTAATAGCTTTTTTTATATTATTTTCAAAATAAACTTTTTCATTTCTAATTGTTAACATGTAATCACCTCAAGTTATCCTTTCGATTTATATTTGATGATTATATTTTAACAAAAACATTATAATTTTACTATTAAGAAAGTATAAAGATAAACCCATTGAGTATAAAGATTCTGTTAAGATTTTATAATATAAAGTAAGCTCTATTTTTTATAAACTAAATATAAAATTAAAAGCCTACCATTGAAAGGTTATTCATCAACTAAACGATACCCTACTCCAACCTCTGTTATTATATATTGTGGCTGGGCAGGATATTTCTCTATCTTTCTTCTTATATTAGCCATAAACACCCTAAGAGACTGTGTATCATTTTCAAAATAACTTCCCCAAATCTCATCAACTATATACTTATGAGTTAAAACACGCCCTGCATATTTTGACATTAACTCAATTAACTTATATTCCATTGGTGTTAAATGTATTTCTTCATCTAAAATTGTAACTCTACGTTTATCAAAATCTATCTTTAAATCTTTAACTACAAATGCTGATTTCACGTCATTTCGAGAACTACTTAATCCATTAGACTGTCTAAGTGCCACTCTTATCCTAGCTAAAAGCTCTGCTACACTAAAAGGCTTTGTCAAATAATCATCTGCACCTTTATCTAATGCTTCAACCTTCTCACGCTCACGTCCACGAGCTGAGACAACTATAATTCTAGCTTTTGTTGAATTCCTTACCTTCTCTATAACTTCGAGTCCATCAATATCAGGTAATCCTAAATCCAAAACTATTATATCAGGATTATGCGATCGAATAAGCGTTATAGCTGCATTACCAAATTCAGTTTCTAGACACTTATATCCCTGTGCCTCAAGGGAAACTTTCATAAATTTTTTTATAGGTTTATCATCTTCAACTATTAAAATCAAAGGCTTTATAATCACTACCATCACTCCTTATTGCAGGTAAAACAAATTTAAAAGTTGCGCCACCATATGAGTTATTAAAAACCTCAATATACCCGTCATGCGCTTCTATAATTGACTTACAAATAGCGAGTCCCAATCCTATACCTCGTTTTTCTGCAGAATTACCTTTCGTTTTAGTATAAAACCTATCAAATATAGTCGATATATTCTCTTGTGGTATCCCCTGTCCATTGTCTGATACTTCAAATAATACTTTATCTTCCTTTTGAGTAACCTTGATCTCTATAATAGAATCACTCTGTGTATACTTTATGGCATTATCAATTAAATTAATAAACACTTGCTCTATTAGTAATCCATCTACAAATAACATGACCATCTTTTTAGGTAAATCGATCTTAATATTATGACTTCCTGAAAATCTAGTAACTCTTGAGATTGACTCAGCAATAATTTCTTCAACAATTTCCACATCTTTTTTAATTTCAAGCTTACCTTCATCTATTCTCGTCATACTTAGTATGTTCTCAACTGAGTGTATCAACCAGCTTGTATCTTCATAAATAATTTTAAGAAGCTCTTTCTTGGTATCATTATCAAGTATATCATAATTATCAGTAATAGTAGAAACAGACCCTAATATTCCTGTTAATGGTGTTCTTAAATCATGTGAAATTGATCTTAAAATATTACCCCTAAGCCTTTCTCTCTCGGTCTCTATATTTATCTTCCTTTTTTTTTCGTATAGATCTTCTCTTTCAATAGCTAATGCAATTTGTATAGATACTGATTGTAAAAATATTTTTTCATTGTCTAATAAAGTATTTTTATCTAAACATGCTATACCGATAACGCCAAGTATTTTATTCTGCCCTTTAATTGGATGATAATATCCCATACCTTTTATAGTATCTTCAGTCTCAAATTCCACCACTTTTCCTGTCTTAAAACATCTTTCAATTGCTATTACTTCTATTTTAGACTCAAAGATATCCGTACTATATTTGTTCTTTAGCATATAAATATTTGGTTTTTTTAAATTATTTTCATCATCTATTATTGCTATCATAATATTTCTATTAAACATATCAATTAAATTGTAACCACAAAATTCAATTACTTGACCTTTATTTTTTGCTGTAAGTAATGATTCATTAATTTTATATAAAATTCTCATTCTATTTTCACGCATAAAAGATATTTTAGCTTGTTTCTTAACTCTTGAAGTCAAAGTACTTGTAATAACTGCAGCTATTAACATAATAACAAAAGTTACTGGATAGTCAGCTCTATAAACTAAAAAACTATAATATGGTATTGTAAAGAAAAAATTAAAGGATAATACCCCAATTATTGCAGCTATTATTCCATAAACATACCCATCCGTACTTCTTGATACAAATAATACACCTAATATAAATACTATTATTACATTTGACTCATGTAATCCTATTTTTCTAAATATTAGAGATAATATACTGGATAAACCCATAATTATTATGGTTTTAAACACATTAGTAATTATAATTGTTATAGGTTTGTTTTTTTTATAGTCACTACTGTTATAATCACTAGAAGTTTTTTGAAATTTATTCCCCTTTAAATTTCGTAATTTACACCCTTTCAAATTCTCCATCGCCTTTCTAATATATCTATATATTAAACAATTATAGATTACAATGCAAATATTTAAATTAATTTAAAAATCACTATATTGACAACTATATGTGTTCTAAAGAATATATTATGGCTTAAACTTTATTTTCAAAAAGTTTAAGCCATAATTACACACCCTTAAGTGTTAAAATTATAGCTATATATCTAATAGGCGAAACAAAAAAAAGCACTTCATAAAGAAGTGCTTTTTTTTGGTGGCTTACCGGGGAATCGAACCCCGGACACCATGATTAAAAGTCATGTGCTCTACCAACTGAGCTAGTAAACCATGTTACCTGGCGACGACCTACTCTCCCACAAGGTTACCCCTGCAGTACCATCGGCGCATTGAAGCTTAACCTTCGTGTTCGGTATGGGAACGGGTGTTACCTTCAGGCCATAATCACCAGATTGAGAATATAAATATTCTCTCAAAATTGCACAGTGCTGGTCTTTTCGCTGTCGCTCAAAGCCCTGTCTCTTTCTTACGAAAGAGAAATATCGCATTATTAATATTATTTGTTCTACTTTTATTTATCTTGGTCAAGCCCTCGACTTATTAGTATTAGTCAGCTGAACATGTTACCATGCTTACACCTCTAACCTATCAACCTGGTGTTCTTCCAGGAGTCTTACTAACACCGTGCTTACG